>Ga0074193_1000131_pt1 | contig 137909 bp, 154 predicted proteins | sample EPASupsiteHSE605_FD_64523 | JGI IMG/M metagenome (GOLD analysis project Ga0074193, IMG submission 64523) | Bioremediated contaminated groundwater from EPA Superfund site, New Mexico - Sample HSE6-05 | ecosystem: Environmental > Aquatic > Deep subsurface > Groundwater > Contaminated ... | reverse complement strand
AAACGCTATTTGCTTGTCGCAAAGTTTTAGGCCCTCATATATTTAGCCACCAATGGAAAATGCAGCTTTCATAGAGCGATATTTTCGCACTCCAGCCCACGCCTAATTAGTGGCACATACTATACACAGGCACCATACCTCTACAAACTTATTAGAAATTATTGCAAAAAGGGTATTTATTATTCCAAGTATAACGGGTTAAACCTGAAAATAAGCATTTTCTGGAGTTTTTTATAAATTGGTTTGATCCTTCAAAATTGGGGATCGTGAAGGGGGTGATCTAAAAACTAACAGTTTCTCTTCAAAACTGTAAGATCAAAAAAAGGTAGTGAAAATAATTAGTGGAAAAAATGGTGAAAACTTAAGGAAAATCAATAGAAGTTAATAGAAGTTTCACTCAATAGTAAAAGAAATTTTCACTCATGAGTATAGGAAAGTTTCACTCAATTAGTACAGGGAAATAAAAAATAATGAAAGGGAATCCCAACCCTAAATAATCCGTTCTATAATCCTGCCAATTACCAGTGCAGATATTTCTTCCTTGGTACTTAGGGGAACGTCCCATACCTCATCATCCACCAGTACTACTTTATTCTGGTCGGATCCGAATCCTGCACCTGCTTCAGCCACGTCATTGGCCACCATCAGATCGGCACCGGATTCTCTCATTCTACCCTTGGCAGATTCCACCAGTTTCTCATGGGACACACCGTACTCTGCCTTGAATCCCACCAGGTAAACTGCCGGGTTGTGTTCCTTGGCCTGGTTTATGATCTTAGGGGCTACCTTGAGTTGCAGGGTCTCTCCCCTGGATGAGGATATCTTTGATGCACTTTCATCCACGGTGAAGTCACTGACTGCGGCGGCGGCAATGAACACGTCATGTTCTATGAGGTTTTCTTCCAGTGCTTCCTGCATATCTTTACTGGAGGTGACTTCTATGTGTTGGAATACTTTGGGTATTTCCACTTCCACCCTTCCGGTGATCATGGTGACCTGGGCACCGCGACGGAAGGCTTCCTTGGCCATTTCCAACCCCATCTTACCTGAGCTACGGTTGGTGATACCCCTTATGGGATCTATGGATTCATAGGTTCCACCGGCACTAACCAGCACGTTCCTACCTTCCAATCCACCAGCAGAGGTGGCTTTCTGGACCTGGAGTACCACATCATCAACTGAGGGGAATTTAGCCTTGTTCTCCTCTTCCCTGGGCTCCACAAAAACCACTCCCTCGTTTTTGAGTTTTTGGATGTTCTCCTCCACTGCCCGGTACATGGACTGGTGCATGGATGGCACCATTACAATGGGAGTGTTATAGCCACTGGCAGTTAAAAGAAGTGTGTTAATGGGGTTATCCGCTATTTTGTAGGCGAATTTACTGATCACGTTGGCAGTGGCTGGTGCCACCAGGATGAGATCTTCATCAGCATATTTAACATGCTCTATATCCCCGGTGAGCTTGGTGACTACCTTTTCTCCCGTGGCAAATTCCAGTGCGTAGGGATTGATAATATCACAGGCCCCGTCAGTCATGAAGCATTTAACCTGGAAACCCTTTCTTTTAAGTTCCCTGGCCAGCTTCACTGTTTCCACTGCAGCCACACTACCTGTAACACAGAGCACAATTGTCATGAAAATTTACCCCCAATTACAAATTCCATTTTCTTAGAACCTAATATTATTGATCTATTAGAACCTAATTACTGATTTTTCTGTCCTAATTATTACGGTCGATGACCACCAGGGTTTTCTCCCCGGTTAATTCCTGGATGATGCTGTTTAAAAGATCCAGCTTAGCAGGTAATCTGCGGGCGTCTTCTCTTCGAACCCGTATCTTGTATCTGTCTTCACCGTCTTTACCGTAGACTATGTTAATACCGGAAATACGGGCAGGGGCTAGTATGTCCGTGGCCACGGCTTTCAAGTCCGAGTTTTCTCCAACCACCCTTATCTTTCTCTCCAGGGTTTTGGATATTTCCCTTACTATTTTACCACCCTTACCAATGAGTTTACCCACCTGGTTTTTTTCGGTGATGATGATAACCACGTCTCCGATTTCTATGGTTTTCTTAAAACCGATTTTACCATCACCCACACGGTAGAGGATTTTTGCAATGTCCAAGTCAAGCTGACTTATTTCTCCTGTTTTCAGCTTATTCTCACAACCTTGACATAACATTCCGCTCTTTAAACAGACATCGCATACTGGTAAAACCATCCTATATTCCTCCTATTTTTAGTGGATAATCCTAAAGGCCCCCATTACTGGTGGGCCCTGATGAATTATATTGAAATAAAAAACTCACATTCCCCCGGTGTAAAGGTCTTATATTGCCCCCTAACCAATACTTTTCACCCACCATATAAATTTAATGCTGGGATGACCTATTACAACATAGTTTTGAACTAATAGAACCCAGCTTTTTAAATTTCGAACTCTTACACCCTAGATGTAAGTAATCTTGAATCACAGGATTTGAATAAAATAAAAGCAGATTAATTGACTTATATAAGAGTCCACCACTTTGCCCTGTGAACATAGTATCTATAACATTTGGTATTCTATTCAGTTTAACATATAAAATTTTTGTAAACCAATGGCCCAGTTAATCCACATCACCTCATGATATGCAGGGCAATCACACTTCCCCTGCAATAGGTGACCGTAGCCCATGAATATATGATGGGATGTTGCACCAGCCACTACAATTAATGGAGGAGGAATTGTTTATTGGACCAGTTGCGGGGAAGTTTAAAAGGGAATGGAAATAATGATGGGAAAATATTCTGGGGAACGATGGAAAGTGAAAGTGAAAACGATGAGAATTAAAGGGTGAAAAATGAAAATGGAAAGGTGAAAAATGAGAATTTGAAAAATAATAGGAAAAATAGTAAAATTGTGGATTAATGTGAAATAATTAAAAATAGGGAAAAAAGATTTTTTTAATTATATCCAGTTTTTAAATATATCCGGCACTAAGTTGCCTGGAAACTATTTACCACCATGTCGAAGTTGGCTTGCTGGGCATCGTAGGCTTCTGTTCGGGCACTGCACAGTACCACATAGGTGGTGCTGCCTTTCTGGATCCACACTGCCCGGTACTTCTTGGCCACTCCCTCCTCCGAGGAGGTGTACACGTTTTCATAGACTGTGGCACCGTTTAGAATCAGTTCTGCCTCTGAAACTTTAGTTTTTCCCGTGTTGTTGAAGAATTGTGCGTAGTTAAGATCATAAGCTGTTTTAAGAGCGGTTCCAGCGGTAACATTTGCCTTCTGGATAACCACCGAGGTGGTGGGGTTTCCATTAACCACGGTAGTGGGATCTCCCACTGCAACCACTCCATTGGGTGAACTCAATGACGCCACACCCCATGATAGGGGGTACTGGAAAGCGACACCGTTCTGGGAGAAATTATTGGTCTGGTTGGCCTTATCTTCATCGGTAATGCATCCTGATACCAGGACCACCATCACCATGGCTGCCATTAATGGGAGAATTTTATTCATAAAACAAACACCTGCTATCCTGTATTTCATTCTTAAGATTTAATATATCGCTCTAAGATCTAATATTTTAAAATCTAACACTTTTTTAATCAATCAAATATTTTCCCTTTCTGATTCTTCATCAATATTAATCGATCCAACATTCCATTAGGATTCAGTATCCTATCTTTAATATCCATTGATTTTATTCATTTAGTAAATTAATTTGATTACTAGATTAACCTTACTTGAAATACTTGGTAAATCTTTTTAATATGTTCTTTTAAAAAAACTCCAAAAAGTAAGGGGGCCTGGGAGATCCCATTAGGTTTTATGGTATAACATGGAATTTTCCGTCACCCTGTATTACCGGTACCTGGATCTGTTGGAGGTTCCTGTGTGGGAGGTTCCGGCGTAGTGGGAGTCGTGGGAGTCGTGGGAGTCGTGGGAGTCGTGGGAGTCGTGGGAGTCGTGGGAGTCGTGGTCTCGGGGGTAGTGGTCTGGGTAGGCGTGTTATCAGCTACTGTGTAGTTGCTGGTGGTTGTGGTGGTGTTATTTACCGGTATTGGTAAGAATGCGCTGGAATTAACAGACATTGCCACCTGGGGTACTTCACTAGGTTTGGTTATGAACACGGACCCTAAGGAGGTTCCCACAACAAATGCCAGTAAAACAAATGCCACTAATCCTATTTTAGCTCGTTTACCCAGCCATTGTTTGCTGGGTATTTCCTTGCCTTTAATGGATTCTGGTTTGGTAATATATTTTTTAAGCATTTCCTGCTTTTCAGCTTCATCAGCCAGTCTTTTCTTCTTTTCTTCCTCATCAGTCCAGTGGTCCAGGGTTTTCTCTGATCCCTGACCCTGCTGCATTCGGCGTACTCTTTCCGCAGCCTGCAGGGTTCCCATTTCCTGGCCGATATCCCTTTTCTGGGCGAAGTATTCCTTCTTGGATATGTTTCCTTTACTGTACTCTAATTCTAGCTCTTCCAATGCCTGGTCGAGCTTTTTTCTACTTAAAACTATTCTAATCATCTCCTTCCTGAGGATATGATCCTAAAATCTTTATGTATCCTACCTTTGATCTTACCCTATTTATGACATTCATGATTTTTATATCCCTATGGTGACCCTCCATATCCACAAAGAAGATGTAGCTTCCCAGTTTCTCCTTGGATGGACGGGACTCTATCTTGGTCAGGTTTATGTTTTCCTGGGCAAATTCTCCCAGTATCTCGTACAACCCCCCAGGCCGGTCCCGGGATAGGCATAAAACCACTGATGTTTTGTCCTTACCAGTAGGGCTGTGATCCTCCTGGTCCACCACCACAAACCGGGTCATGTTATTAGCATGGTCCTGGATATTCTCGGCTGCTACCTTAAGGCCGTATAACTGGGCAGCCCGTAGGGTTCCGATTGCCCCGGCCTTCTTATCATCCCGGATCATCTCCGCAGCAGCTGCAGTACTGCCCGTGGCCTGGGTTCTCACCCCCATTTTCTCCAGAAACATTCGACACTGGGATAGGGGTTGGTAATGTGAATAAACCACTTCCACATCATCTAATTCTGCATCAGGATTTATGAGGAGGTTGTGGTTTATGGGGAGTATTATTTCATCCCTGATTTTCAGGAGGTACTGGTGAGCCAGCAGATCCAGGGTGACTCCCACCGAGCCTTCAATGGAGTTTTCTATGGGCACCACACCCCAATCCACGTCACCAGCGTGCACTCCTTCAAACACTTCCGGTATGGTGTCATAGGGCACCAGTTCCCCCTCAATTCGGGATGCTGCTTCTTCAGTGAAGGTTCCTGCTGGTCCGAAATATCCTATTTTCATAGTTTTGCCTTTAAAATCATTTTTAATACTGATTTGGTTCATATAACTTGATTATTCATTAATGTGAGGAGTAATAAACCGGATTTAATCTAACTTCAAATGGAGGGTTATAAAAACCAGGACTTAAGTTAGCCCCCAACTTGATTATTATTTAAAAATGACAAGTTAGTGTTAATAAAATATGCATTACTTACTTATATTTTCATTCTTTCTGTTCTTTAAAACGGATGGTGAATGTTGTTCCCTGGCTTTTATCAAGTTCCAGTTCCCCATCAATTTGTTTTATTAGGTTGTTCACCAGTTGCAGTCCAAGTGAACTGGTATTTTCATAATCTATATTCTCTGGGAATCCCACCCCATTATCACTGACCGTTAATAAGATATTTTCATTTTCACGACGGAGTTCCACCTTGATATATCCACTTTCATCGGTGGGAAAGGCGTATTTCATGCTGTTGGTGACCAGTTCATTCACAATAAGTCCCATGGGAACCACGGTGTTAATATCGATCTTTACATCCTCCAGATCCAGATCCAGATTAACCCGCGCCGGGTCGGAGACCATGGTATGATACAGATCAGTGGTAAGACTGCGTATGTAATCACCAAAATCAATGTTTTTAAGGTCAGTGGATTGGTAGAGTCTTTCGTGGATCAAAGCCATGGATTTGGCCCTGTTCTGACTTTCCCGGAAAACATCCAGGGCTTCCTTGTCCTTTATGTAATGTGATTGGAGGTTCAGTAAGCTGGAAATGATCATCAGATTATTTTTAACCCTGTGGTGGATCTCCTTTAAGAGTGTTTCTTTTTCTTTAAGGGATTTTTTCAACCTTTTCTCAGCATTTTTCAAACCAGTAATATCCCTTATGGCCTCAATTGCACCTATATAATTCCCTTTACTGTCTTCAAGGGGTACTGCTTTGACCCAGACAGTTCTTCTTTTTCCTTTCAGGGTTACTTCGGTTTCGGCGGTTAATACCTTACCCTTTCTTTTAAGGTTTTGGTAGTGTTTTTCTATCTCATCATCAGTGGAGTTCACCAGGTCAATTAATCCGGGTCGTCGCTCTCCATAGAATGGTAGTGAGTATTCATATTTATCTTTCCCCAGGATCTCTTCAGACCAGACCCATGTCATTTCTTCGATGGCCCGGTTCCAGGAGATAACCCTTCCCTTCACGTCAATGGCAAAGGTGGCATCAGGAAGAAAATCGATGATCTCTGCTAAACGCTGATCCGCCTCATTAAGGGCCTCTTCAGCCATTTTAAACTCGGTTATATCCTGGTTTACCCCTTTGGTTCCGATTTTATTGCCCTGTTCATCGGTCATGATCCTTATGCGCACCACAATGTACCTTCTCTCACCATCAGATCTGATTATCCCGTGTTGAAGTGTGCTGGAGAAGTTCGGATCCTCAGTTTCCATGGCCTTGGCCACTTCCACCCCCACTGCTTCTTGTTCTTCAAGGGGAATGAAGCGGGTGGCATATTCCTCTGAGGACATGTGATTACCGCCCTGTTCCTCAACATTGGTGCCGTATAGGGCATAAAACTGGTCATCAAAGGTAAAAAGATCTTTTTCAATATCATATTCCCAGTAAACCATCTGGGCCATGTTCATACTGATATTGAGAATATCTTCACTCCGTTTGAATTCTTTTTCCATTTCTTTTTTAAAAAGAGCCATTTCTATGGAAAATCGGAGCTCAGTCTCATCATATGGTTTTACCAGATATCCATAGGGCTGAATTCCCGGGCCCGGTGTAATTGATTCATCAGATCGATCCATTAACAAAATAACTGGCATGTCCAGGTTTTCAACCTTAGAGATTAAATTATCACCCCATTTAGAGGTATTCACTAAAATTAGGGTTTTATCATATTTGGAAGCTTGTTCAGCAGCTTCTTGCAAACTGGATGCAACCTGAAATCCATAACCTGATGATTTCAGTAAACTTTCAGTATCCTTGATGGCCCCATCATCCCCCACCAAGAATATTTTTAGACCAGCCATATGAATCATCACATTATATAGTTATTATCAATCTCCTGAATTAAAAATTATTCCACTCTCGTGATTTTCACAATCATTTTATGGATGAAACTACAACCCCGGGGATGATTAAATTAGAGTTCTGGGGGAGGAGTAAAAGTTCTGAGGATTAAGGAGTAAAATAAAAATTTTGGAATGAAAAACACTCGAATTATACGTGGTAAATTCGATTGAATTAGGTAGGATTTGGTTTCTGGAATTATATCCCCCCAAACATGAGGGGTTCCCTTAATACAATCCCCCATCCAGGTAGTTGTTGATCCGGTCATTGGTGGACTGGTGTATTCTCCTTATAACTGCTTTACCATCTTTTACCTCGGCCAGGGTGGCCATGACTTTCAAGTCACGGAGGTGTCGGATGAATTCCTCGGCTTCTTCCAGGTTATCCACTTCTATTAACAGGTCTTCAGCTGCCAGTTCACCCTGCTCCACTTTGCTAATGGTTTCCAGCATGGGATACAACACTGCCTCCCCCATCCTCAGGGCTCTCTCCCGAAGTTCTTCTGCTGTTTCCCCTGCTTCGTGGGCCTGGAATCCTTCCCGGATGATCCGGCTGAATAGGAATGCTTGGGCCAGGTCGAAGGGGAAGCTCAGTGCATACTCCAGTTCTGCGGCCTGGGCCTGGGATGAGGTGTACTTCAGGGGTTCCAGTTGCATCTCGGGATCCTTCATCACCACTCCCTCCCGGTCCTTTTTCCCTAATTCCATGGTGATCTCCATGATATTCCCTGGAGCCTCTTTCACCGGGAATATTCCCAGTAGTCGGACTGGTTCCAGATGGTAGTCTGCCAGTAGTTCCCTTTTGACCAGGACTGGTAGGGGTGTGTTGGTGAGTTTCTCCCGGAGATCGAATATGCGGAATCCCAGTTCACCTACCTCAGGGTAGTAGTGGGATACATAGGGGTTAAGGGTGCCCACCATCTCCCCGCAGATGACCATCTCGGGATGGTCCTGGAAAAAGTCATCCAGATCCAGTATCTGGGTGGCTTTGCGGCTGGTGTAGGGGCAGATGAACCCACCTCTAGTGAAGGCCACCGTTTTTCCATTAAAATGGGCGATACGGACGTTGTATCCGTTCATTTTCTCCTCCACTGCCACTTCCCGGGGGAAGTGTTTTTCCAGGGTCGGGTTGAGCATCAGGGTTCTTCTTATCTTGGGGAACCCTCTTATAACTTCTATATCATCCCCTTTTATTACCATGGTTCCGGCTTCCATCTTTCCCAATCCTTTACGGAATTGGATGGCATCCAGGTCGTGTTTCTGGTATTTTTTTATGATACCCTTCTGGTAGGCATCTTCCAATTTAGGGGAGGGTATGTCCAGAAGCTGGGAGACTTCCATATCAGTAATTAGGGGTGGGATTTTCTTTTCTCTCATGGGAATATGTTTAAATAATTGTTTTAGTTATGAAACCAAAATATTTGGTTTAAAATCATTAGTCTTAAAAAAAAAATTGTAAAAATAGGAGGATTTATTTTTATGATCCTCCTTAAATGGTCTCTTTTTATCCTTTTTCCAGTTCCACTATGAGTTTCAGGAAGTCGGTTTTGGTTATTATCCCTGCCATTCCATCATCACCCATCACTGGCAGTCCACTGAAGTTTTCATCCAGGAGGATCTGTGCTGCTTCAGATACTGTTGTTTCGGGAGTGATGGTTTTCACATTCTGCACCATCACGTCTTCCACCAGTAGGTTGCGTATCCGGGCTGGTTTGTATTTGTCTGGTACCACTTTACGGAAGGACATCATAGCCAGGGCTATGTCCTGGGCAGTTAACATTCCCTGGATCTGGCCATCCTCCATCACGGGTAGTCGGCCAATACCCTCATCGATGATGATTCTGCGGGCGTGTACCAGCCGGTCCTGTGGTCCGATGGTGATCACATTGGTTTGCATTCTCTCTTTGACGGTGATATCGGTGAATGGCCTGCCGTGGCAGGTGTGCAGGAAGTCTGTTTTGGTGATCATTCCTGCGATCTGGGTGCCATCCATGACCGTTAAACCCCCTATACCATTTTTCAGCAGTATTTCAGCAGCATCTCCCAGTGTCTGGCTGCCTTCAGCAGTTAAGGGTTGTGGTGTCATTACCGTGGAGACATGGAAGTGGGATGGTGCCAGGTTTCCGTATTTGGATGATCCCAGGCGGAGAGCTATGTCTTTCTCGGTTATTATACCCACCAGTTCTTTCTGATGGTTCAGGTTGGTGTTTATAACCGGTAACCTGGATATTTTGTGTTTTTTCATTAATTTCAGTGCGTCGTGAATGTTCTGGTCTTTATCTACCACAACTGCATCTTTGGCCATTATATCTTTCACATGCATCTTGGACTCCCCCGGTATTACTGAATTCCCCGGATTATATCCGTTTTGGTGATTATTCCCACCAGTTCGTTACCATCCACAACTGGCAGTCCACTAACTTCTTGTTTAGTCATTATGTCAGCTGCACTGGCAGCGTCTTTTTCCTGTTCGATTTTTATAAGGTGGTTGGTCATTATATCTCCGGCAGTGACCATGGACACCTCTCGAACGTTTCTTTTCTCCTGACCGTCGATTTTGCGCAGGAATGCTATTTTTTCCACACTCACTCCAGTTCCCGGGTCTTCCACATTGGCAAAGGATATGTTGGCAGAGGTTATGATTCCCACAGGCTCATTATCCCGCACCACTATGACTTTACCAATATTCTGATCCTCCATTATGCTGATCACGTGCCCGATACTGTGGTTTTCGTTGACAGTTACCACTTCACTGGTCATGAGGTCGGATATTTTCCATTTGCCAGTGTATTTCTGGCGGTAGAAATCCATGAGTTCGCTTTTGGTGATTATTCCCACCACTTCATCCCCATCAGTTACTGGTATGGAGCTGATGTTGTTTTTAATCATGAGCTCCACTGCTTCCCTGACTTCTCGGAAGGGGGTAATGGTTACTGGGTTGGGGGTCATGACCCTGCGGATGCTGATTTTGTCTATGGTTCTCCTTTTCCATTTTGGTCCGTTGGATCTCATTTTTCGGGTGAGGTCTTTCTCAGTTATGATGCCCACGGGTTTACCTTCCGGGTCAACCACTAAAATACGGCTGTAACCATGTTTGAGCATGAGGTTTCGGGCATGGCTTACTTGTTCGTTTTCCTCTGCTAATATTACTTCCTCGTTCATTACATCCTCGATTTTCATCATGCAACTCGTCCCCTAAAAAATTTTAAGCCGTGTTAGGAACTCACGGCCCTTAATATGTCACTTTCGGTTATTATTCCTTGGAGGTCTCCATTCTGCACTACAGGAAGTCCACCTATGCCTTTTTCTTCCATTAAGTCACATAGATCTCCCAGGCGGTCATTGACTGTGGCTGTAATTACCTCTGATTCCATGATCTCAGTGATGGTGGTGTTGAGGATTTCCTCGGCACTGTTGGTGATCATGTGTTCAAAGGCACTGTTTTTACCTAAAAATTCCAGTATATCGGTGGCAGTGACGATCCCCACGATCTTCTCATCTTCAGGATGGGGTGTTTTTCGATCTTCACCCACAACTGGGATTCTGCGTAGTTTGTTGCGGACCATTATCTTTGAGGCTCCTTCAATACGGGTTCCAGGGGTGGTGGTGATTACATTGTTGTGCATGTAGTCTTCCACCTTTTCATCGGTGAGTACCCCTGCCATTAATAGGACAAAGTCTCTTTCAGATACTATTCCTGCTATTTTATGGTCTGCGTCTACGATGGGCAGTCCACCCACTCCTTTGGTTGTCATTTTGGTGACAGCAGTGGTTATGGAGTCCCTGGTGTTGATGGTTTCCACCTCACGGGTCATGATCATCTTCACCGGTTCGTTTATGGCTGCGGGGAAGTTGTCTTGGTGTTTTTCTTCCAGGATCTTGTACTTGTCCCCACCTCCTAAAAAGTCCAGAATGTCCATGGAGGTAACTATTCCCAGAAGCTTTTCACTCCCGGGGTCAGTTATGGGAAGTCGTCTGAACTTGTTTTTTACCATTATTTCAGCCGCTTCTTTTATGGTGGAGGTTTGAGGTGCGGTTACCACCTTTTTCGTTGCTATGCTCATCACGTCTCCCTCATGCTGGGATTCGTGGGTTTCAAATTCCAATGGACCGCGGTCCATTGATTTCACCAGGTTTATGGTTTGTTTTTTTCTCATCTATACACCTCTAAATATTAGAGATAACCTTGAATTCATCTTTAAATCTTTGAATAAATTTCAAAAGACTTTGAATATATTCCTAACGATATATTTGAATTCTTTTCGAGAGATAAACTTGAATTTTTCCTTAAAACCTTTAATTCATTAATGGAGATAGCATTTAATTTAGAAACAATAAAAGAAATTCTTAAAAATAGTTTAGCACCCATTTTAGGGGGTTTTGCAAGTGATGGTCTGGTTATCATCGGATATATGACCATAAAATATCTTCCCTTGAAACTATACCAACTAGATCGGCTTCTTTAGCTCTTCGGGGTTCTCTTTTAACGTATACTGGATTTTCAACTACGGGTATTCTCCCAATATCGTATTCCAGTATTATTTCCCCAGCCTCACTGGTTGGGGTTTGGTGGGTTGCCACCACCGGGGGTGTTTTCATAACCTTCTCCACCTTAATGGCCCCCTGCCTTTCAGAATCGGTTTCAGAACCCATTCTAACGTGGCGGGCTCGGATGATGTCCATTCTGGTGATGATCCCTATAATCTTGTTGTCTTTCATCACTGGAAGTCCGGAGTATCCAGATTCATCCATTCGTTTCCAGACATGGGATATAAGGTCATTGTAGTTACAGGTAACCACACTGGAAGTGGCAATGCCTTCCAGGGTTTTATGGTCTGGTTGGAGTCCGTTGTAGAGAAATTTTCTTAAAATATCTGCCACAGTGACTATTCCCACCAGATGCATGTTGTCTGGTGACTCCACAACTGGAGCATAGACTGTGCCTGCTTTCATGATCTCCCTAGCCAGGTTGATTAAATCCATATCTGGAGTGGCGATCACTCGGGGTTTTTCCATTATTCCCCGGGCATCAATGTTCGATTTGGTGGAGGATATGTTCATCATATCTCCACGGGTTACGGCACCTTGTAAGCGGTTCTCGGATACTACAGGGATGGTTCGGAATCCTTCTTCACGGAAGATGGATCGTACCTTGGTGGCATGTGTATCCACAGATACGGTGACAGGATCCGGGGTCATTACTTTTTCCACCGGGTTCAAACTATTCACCTTCTAGTTCTTCTTTACATTCCTCACAAACGTACTTCCCATCTACTTCATCCAGGTAATCCAGATAATTTCCACATAATTCACAGGTTCCAGGTACTGACTTATCATTGTCAGAGTATTCAATCTGATTGGCCATTTTGGCGGTTTCCACCAGTATTTCAGTTAGTTCTGGTGAAACTGTCATCACATCAGTGGAGGTTAATATACCAACAAGAACTCCGTTATTCACCACGGGCAGTCTTCTTATCTTGTTTTTGGCCATGGTTCTTGCTGCTTCGTTGAGTTCGCTTCCAGGATCGATTTTTATGAGGTCACTGGTCATGACTTCAGCCACGGTTATCTGGCTGGCCTGGATATCTCTGGATACAACCTTGGTTATAATGTCACTTTCAGTAATTAGTCCTTCTGGTTCGGAATTGCTTTTGATAATGAGACTTCCAATGCCCTTCTGGCTCATTATAGCCGCAGCTTGGGCTACGCTGGTTGTGGGATCTACAGTTATCACACTTGAGGTCATGGCGTCGTGTACAGTCACTTGGGTATCCATTTCCATCTATATACCTCCTATCTTAGGTTAAGAAGCTTATGAACCTGGGGTATGGTTAACACGTCAAGATGTTCTCCTGCTTTCTCGGAAATTTCCAGTAGTTTGTGAGTTTTCCCAGCCCACACATCCAGGGGACTGGCCGGCTGAACAACCAGGGATATTTTACGGTTATCCGGGATTTCATCCTTTATTCGGGCTGCTATAAAGGCCACTGTCTCCGTTGTTGTGGAAGGCTGTACTACTAACTTACAGTAACTATTTATCCCCTTTTCTATTAATATCTTTATGGATTTTATCTCCTGATCCAGGAGATCATCCCAGTCGGAAACCGCTTTATGTTCCGGTAATTTCACATCCATGGAAACACAATCCACTAATTCTGTTAATTTCGACATTTCCCCTGGTAATGAACCATTGGTCTCTATCATGGCAGGTAAAGGATATTTTTCCAGGAAATCTTTGATAAAATCCGTGTGGAGTAATGGTTCTCCCCCGGTGAATGAAACTGAATGAAAATCAGGGGTTATGAGTTCATCAATTTTTTGGTGTAAAGTGTCTATGTCCCATTCTTCACCATATTCCGGGTCACGGCTTAGGGGAGTGTCACAGTAGTTGCAGTTCAAGTTGCATCCCGTGAACCTTACAAAGACTTGTCTGCGGCCGATGAGCTTTCCCTCACCCTGTATGCTAGAAAAGATTTCTGATATTCTGGTTTTGATTTTTAATCCCCCACTAATCTGCTGTTTTTGTGAAATAAGCTCCCTGACCTATTCCTTCATTCACACATACCGAGACACTTTCAATATCTCCCTCCTGGCGGAGTTCCTGGAATAATTTACCTGCCAGGTACTCGGCCAGTTCCTCGGCTGAGGTGGAGGGTAAGGGTAGGAGGCAGCAGTCTTCCCTGGGGATTTTATACTCTTTGGTTCCTATGGAGAACTCCACAGGGTCTTTACTCTTGAAATCAAGTTCTTTACTATTTTCTGGTATGAGGAGTTTGTGGTCCAGTTCTTTGCACATTTTCCTTACCAGTCCTTTGACTGTTTTAAAGTCAGCCACGAATCCGAACTCTCCGCAACGTTCTCCTTCCACGGTGACGTCCACATGGTAGGAGTGGCCGTGTATTCCCCCGCAGAACTCATGGCAGGGGATCATGTGGGCTGATGCGAATCTCAAGTTAGCGTGTATTCCATTGATGACTATTTTCATTACATTTACCTTCTGATAATTCATAATTTGATTAATTGTTATAGTTCTAATTTTATTTATTGTACTTAATTTTATAACTAAATTGGCCATTTGGAGTATGGATAAAAATCGTTTAGGGGCTTTTAGAAATAATATTAAGTGATTTTTAACTTTTTTTAATCATTTAAATTTATATAATCTTTTTATTTTTAATAAAACTATCGAGAATGTAGTATAAATGAATTTGACTGTTATTTATTCATTCTTTTAGAATTTTTCATTTCATCCAGTTTCATTCTTATCTTGGCCCCGGAAACACTTTTCTTGTCAGGATCAATTACACCTAAAACAGGGTTATCACTGGTTAAACTGACAAATATCCTATAGAATAACCAGGACCATATAAAGAGCAGGTTAATTATACGATTCCAATTATTCCAGTTATCCAAGGCTAATAGTTGATATAATAATACGCTGATAAAGAGAATGAAGAATATGGCTCGGGCCAGCTTCCCTGCCAGGTTATTGGGTGTCCCCGTTTTCTCCAGGGAAGCTCTTTAGAGATTGGTGCAAACCAGGGTTCTCTGGTGATCCTTTTCATTAGTGTTCAATATTACATGATAGTATTAATATTCTTCGATTTACTCGTACTAGTTCTATGAATTCCCACTAGAGAGTAGAAATAAAAATTTTAGTAAGAGACATGGATTAAAATACAGAAAGTTAAATAGAGGATTTGTAGTTCAAATAGGATTAACAGTCAAAACACCCTGGTTTTAGCAATATCCTGCTCAATATCGGATATCTCACCGGCATACATTGTGCATATCTTTTCTGCCAGAGTAGGTATGTCTTCACGTACCACTCCAGGTGTGCACTCGGTTAAACCAGTGGTTTCCACATCAGCAGGTGTTCCCTTTGAGGTGAGGTTCAAGGCGAAGTGTATCTTCATGCTGCTTATTGAACAGGAGGCAATGGACACGCTGAGCTTTCCCGAGCCCACGTAGAGGTCGTCACCCTTGCGGAGGCATTTGATACCCATTTCCCCCAGGAGATCCTTGACTATCATCACCAGGATTCTCTGACGGTGGTAGCAGAGCCTCATATCGGCAGGTTGCACATCGAAGTGTTCAATTATAAAGTGTACCATCTCTGCCGAAGTTATCTCCAACCCCACATCCTCGTAATCAATCAATTCCTCTGCCTCTATATCCATGGGACCGATCCAGGTTACGATACTGGAACCCTTTACTCCTAACTCCTGAAATGCCCACATGGGCTTGATCTGACTTCCATCATAGAGCATGCCTGGTTCGAGTGTTTTTTGTTTCATGAGAATACGGTCCATTAATTATTATGATCTACCATTTCTATTATGATCTACCATTTCTTGTGATTAGGCTACAACAAAATGTGGTAATATTTAGGGCACCAGTTAAAGTGCTCCATTTGTGAGGTATGATTATAATTACTGAATATTTTACAATTAAAGTTATGGTTATATAATTAGATCTGATCATTTATGAGTCTGTGCAACGGGACCCTAAATCATACATAATAGTCTAAGAAAAAATCATTTACACCCCACTAATATTCTCCCCATTTAACATTTTATTGTTTATTCCCTCTTTAGCTTTTTCTGCAAGTTCACAATCAGGATTTAGCTCTAAAACTTTATTAAAACATTTTAAAGCTTCATTGTATTGTTCAAGGCCTTCATGAGTTTGGCCTTCATAATAGTATGATGATATCAATTCAGGATTTATCTGGATTGCTTGTTGAAAATATTCCAAGGCATCTTCGGGCTTTCCAGATTTAAAAAGAATATATCCTTTATTTTTTAATACGTAGAAATAATCTGAATTCAATTCAAGATATTTTTCAACATATCTTAAAGCTTCTTCAAATTGTCCCAATTTTGCGAGTATTAAAACTTTACTGTTTAATGAATCAATAGATTCTGGATTTAATTCTAGTTGTTCATTAACACATTCTAGTGCCTTTTCATATTCATGCAGTCCATAAAGTATTCGATGTTTTTCAAACAAGATGGAACCTAATTGGTTATTCCAGAGTGTTTCAGGGAACCTTATCTTGGTAATAATTGATTTTCTAAATTTTTGTAGTCTTTCTTCCACAAGGGGTAATAGATTTTTATATGATTCTTCTGCATCTTCTTTAAATCCGAGAATGCGATCTAAATCTGCATCATCTAGTCGAATGAAGTGATCTGTAGGATATTTATCCAGAACAATGTCCAGAAACTCTTCTGCCTCCCCATAACTCCTAAAATTCAATAAAAGTAAAAATTTATAATGCATAACCAAAACTTCTAAGTTTTTTGGTAAATTTTCTTCAAGGATTTCATTTAATAATGCCAAAGCTTCAGTAGGTTTCCCATAACAATTTAAATTCATTGATTTGTAAAAACGCGTTATTTCTTGTTTAAAATTGGATTTTAATAGTTCGTCGATTATTTCTTTAGCTTTTTCAAAATCACCCTTTGAACTAAGGGTTAGGAATTTGTGGATTGAAGATGCATGCCGTATTTCATAAGCAGATATCATAGATAATGCTAAAATTCCCCCTAAAGCAAATATGTAAAAAATTAAGGTATTTGAATTGAAATTCTGGTTCAAAACAGCGAGCAAAACTGTATAAATAAGTAAAATCAATGTATTGGTTACTAAATAAGCTTTATAATTGAAAATCATGAAATAGCTAAAAATCGCAACCACAATTAACCATGAAACATAAATTATAAAAAATTGAAAAACTTGCTGATAAAATATTGACATGACAAAAATTGGTAGAAAAACTATTATGGGAATAAATTTCAATTGTCTCAGGTTAATGATTAACACCCCTACTATTTTAATATTTTATCTAAACATGATTATTACTTAAAACGATTTCGTTTTAAACATATAAAATCATGGTTAATGCCTAAATAGTTAATGCCTAAATAGTTAATGCCTAAATAGTTAATGCCTAAATAGTTAATGCCTAAATAGTTAATGCCTAAATAGTTAATGCCTAAATAGTTAATGCCTAAATAGTTAATGCCTAAATAGTTAATGCCTAAATACTAGTACTGAAGATTAACCAGAATTTAATTGAGGATTAACAAAAAAAATCCATTTCTACCCCTGAATAATTTCCTGCTTCCTAAATTCTACTGAAGAAACATCATTCAGGTTCCAGTTCTACCCGGGAAGTTATGCCTGGAAAATCAGGCCCATATTCTGAGAAAAACTTCTACAGGGGGAAAATTTCCAGTTCACGGTAACCAGTTTCAGAGTCATATACCCTTTCAAAAACCATATATGGGCAGGCTATGCATATCTCTACTGTGGTGTGCACTGGACAGCCTTCCATGAGGTGTCCCCCGGTTACTTGGCCCTGACTATCGGCCACTGCCAGGTGCAGGTGAACACCATTGGTGGCTAGGGTCCCAGTGGAGGAAACTATTTCCAATGGTCCTTTAATGGTTTTTTTATTACCATCGGCCATTCTGAGAACTGCGCCATCCAGGCTGCCCACCATGGACAGAACCACCCCTGATTTTAAACCTTCACTATCCCTTATCTGGAGAAGTGATCCTTTGAGGTCCTGGCCAGGGTGCAATCTTTTTACTATCATATTTAATAATGTGCCGGGCATTAAATTAATTCATGCGAGCCCGAGTCCGAGACTTTATCTATACCAAGGATGATCTTTTCTTGGCCACCACCACCTACCTGCACCCAAATGACAGAATACAATCGTTTCTGCGTTATATTCCAGACCCAGAGGGGGAAAGATCCCTTAATGGCTCTCGGTACACCAAGGTAGATTCCCAAGAGGCGTATAATTTTTTAGAGGAGTATTATCCTGATTATCTTTTTGACTGTGGAGTTACCCAGGTTAAAATGATGGGTGCACCCACCAGTAGGGTGGAAAGGATACTGAGCCCAGTTGATCGCCTAAAGGAGATTATGGAAATGGATTCACCCAATGATCTCCTGTTGAAGGTGATTAAAGTGGCGGAAACCTTCCAGGAAGAGGCGGGTATCGGAGCGAACCATCTGGGTATCTCTGGATCAATATTACCCAACCTGTACGACCCCCTGGTTTCAGATATCGACTTCGTGGTTTACGGCCTGAAAAACCATAGAAAAGCCATGGCAACCTTCGAGTCCATGAAGAATGATCCTAATAGTCCCCTTAAGGCTATTAAGGATGGTTACTGGGCTAAGCTTTATGCCAAGCGGATTAAAGATTCTACCTTGAGTTATGATGAGTTCCGCTGGTATGAGGATCGTAAGAATAACCGGGGAGTGGTGGATGGAACCCTCTTTGACATTCTGGCCACCCGGGAATGGGATGAGATCACTGGAAAATTCGGTGATGAAACCTATGAACCCTGCGGAACCATTGAAATCGAGGCCACAGTCTCCGATGCTCTGGCTGCCTTTGACAACCCTGCAGTTTACCAAGTGGAAGACATTACCATACTGGATGGTCCTGATGTCTATTTAAAGGAAGTGGCATCCTACACCCACACCTATTCTGGTCAGGCCCGGGAAGGTGAAAGGATAGTGGCCCGGGGAAAACTGGAAAAAGTCATGGGTAAAAAAACCCATTACCGTCTCATTGTGGGGACAACCAGGGAATCTTTGGGCGAGTATGTTAAATTAAAGGATTTGAAGATAGATTGAATCATTGGAATAGGGATTTATATTAAGGATTTATGGAATCTGGAGTAAGGATTTATGAATTCAGATTAGGAATAATAGATTTAAATAAAGGATTTATGAATTCAGATTAGGAATAATAGATTTAAATAAAGGATTTATGGACTTAAATTAAGAATTAATAGATTAAATTGAGGAAATTTGAATAATGGATTAAATGAATATCTGAAGGATTATAAATAAATTGAAGGATTTAAAAATTTAATAAATCATTTATAAAAAATGGATCAGGAAGTATTTTAGGATGGAAGAAACTGTCAATATTGGACTTATTGGTTTTGGAACCATCGGAAGTGGCGTGGTAGCTACTTTAAACCAGAACCTCCCGTTGTTAGAAAGTAAAGTTAATAAAAAGGTTAATCTCAAGCGAATAGTTGACCTGGACATAACCACTGACCGTGGTGTGGAAGTCAAGCCCGGGGTGCTCTCCACCAATGTGGATGACATCCTGGAGGATGAGGAGATTGACATTGTCATCGAACTGGTTGGCGGGTACCAACCTGCACTGAATTTCATTTTAAAGGCCATGGACAATGGTAAACATGTAGTAACCGCTAACAAGGCACTTTTAGCTAAGCACTGGGAGGAAATCACTGAAAGCGCCCAGGCTAATGGTGTGAGAGTGTCTTTTGAAGCCAGTGTCGGTGGGGGTATACCCTTACTGGCACCCCTCAACGATGGCCTAGCTGCCAACAACATTGAAACCATCTACGGTATCATCAATGGAACTGCCAACTACATCCTGACCAAGATGGCTGCTGAGGGCCTTGATTTTGACACCGTCCTTAAAAAAGCCCAGGAAATGGGTTATGCTGAGGCAGACCCCACCTTTGATATTGAGGGACATGACACTGCCCAAAAACTTATAATACTAGGTATTCTCGGTTTTGGAACCTACGTGGAACAGGAAAAGTTCCATGTGGAGGGAATAACCCGGATCACTCCGGATGATATCCTTTTCGCCCGGGAAGAACTGGAAAGCGTTATTAAATTACTGGCCATTGCCCAGATCGATAATGGAGAACTGGAGATAAGGGTGCATCCCACCCTGGTCCCGGAAACCCATCTGCTGGCCTCGGTTAATGATGTCTATAACGCAGTGTACCTGGTAGGTGATGTGGTTGGGCCGATCTTAATGTACGGAGCCGGAGCGGGTATGATGCCCACTGCCAGTGCAGTGGTGGCCGATTGTATTGATATAATACAGGACATGGAAAGACCAGTATCCTACGGGCCAAAAGAAACCCGGGTTGATAAAATCAAGGATATCTCCGATGTGCAGTCTAAATATTATATGAGGATAACTGCCCTGGACCAGCCCGGAGTTTTACACTCCATATCTGGTGTTTTAAGTGATCTGGACATAAGTATTGAATCGGTGAGTCAGAAGAAGGCTGATGAAGGGGAAGCAGTCCCCATCTTCATGGTAACCCATCACGCCACTGAGAAGAATGTGCAGGAAGCACTGCAACTCATTGACCAGATGGAGTTTGTAAAGGAAGAAACAGTACTCATCAGACTACTTTAAACCACACAAAACGAGCAAAGCCATTTAAGGGGTTAACCCATCCCCCTAAATGGGTTTTTTTATTTGAAAAATCTTATTTATAAAATTTATTTTCTATTTTTTTAAAAAAATTCTTTTTATTCCATTTGATTCATCCAGGAAAATCCCCTGTTTTCAGTGAAATGGGAAAAATAGATGAAAATTCCCTGTATCTTTATGAAATAATGAGTCCTTTGGAATATAAAAAATACATAAGAAAAATAATTAATTGAAAAAAAGGAGTAATCTGGTTAATTTAGATCAGGACCGGATCATGGTTAGGATCATTTTGTAACGTTCCAGGGCGTGGAGGGCGTGTGGTTCATTGGCAGGCATTATGATCATGTCCCCTCTTTGAAGGGTGTTCTTTTCACCGGAGAGGGTTATTTCTGCTTTTCCATCAATAATCTGAACCATTGCATCGAAGGGCGCGGTGTGTTCACTTAAACCTTCCCCTTTATCAAAGGCAAATATGGTCACGGTTCCGGTTTCTTTACGGATTATCTCCCGACTTACAACTGCTCCTTCCTGATAATCTAACAATTCTTCAACATTTATAACCACAGATTTCAGTTCTTCACTCATTTTACATCCCTCTTAACCGATTATTTAGGAATTCGCTGGTATACTAAAAAGTTCTATTTAATGGGAGTGAAACTTCTCCCATAACCCTAGTAAACCCTCTTTCATCAAATATATTTAACCTCTTCGAAAAATCTAATTAACCTTCTTCCATGAAATCAATTAACTGTTGCAGGTAACTGTAGAAATTCAGAAGGGAATCCACGTAGTCCCGGGCATCATCCACATCATTTAATTCGTAATCTTTTTTGGATAGTACATCATCAAACCTGGACAAGACATCTTCCTTGATGGAGCTCAGGATGAAATTCATGAGATCGTTCATGTTCTCGGTTCTAACTGCCTGTCCAGCCATTTTTATAACTGGCCTTTCATTGACCTGGGAAGGCTTGAGTCCGGTGTATGGGATTCCTCTTCCTTTTAAATGTAATCTGACGGCAGTTTCAAAGAACCAGTAATCAGCCAGTTCTGCTGCATCTCCAGAAAGCCCCCTCACCATGAGTGTTCGTTCAAAGACATCTTTAAGCTCATCTTCATATTTTTCCCTGATAAATGGCAGTACATAATTGATGTTTTCCATTTCCAGAGATTCTTCAGCTGCCTTAACCACCAGTCCATCCATACCATCACAGTGAAGTGTCATTTTATCACCCCTTTAGATTCACGGATCTTAATCTATTTTTTCAAATCCCCAATCCCATTTTTTCCCCGAACCGATACTGTTAATGATAAGCACAGCATCCCCCATTGAACACCCTGCAATTATCCTCCGGTAATGCTCTGATCCAGGGAATTTCATGCAGGTTAATATTTGTTGGCAGATAGTATTAAAATGATTCCAATCCCCAACACCAGGAATCCATGTAGATATAAATCCCTTTAAGAACAATATAATAACTGGTGATATCATGGATAAAAAAACTGAGGAACTTCTGGAAAAATGTGCAAATGTGGAAGATACCAGTATTATGGGCACTTGCAAAGGACTTTTGAAAATGATGGCCGATAAAGATGTGGTTGTTGAGGATAAAGAGGGGGAAACATATCTGGAGATGGCTGAAAACTTGAAACCCAGTGATGTTTCACAGGTCCTGCAGTTAGCATTAAAAGTAAGGGAAAGTGGAGATATTACCGACGTTGAACTTAAAAATGAAGCTAGTAGGCTTATCAGAGCTATTGAAATGAGTTAAACTCAATCAATGGAAAAATTAATCAGAAATGTAGTTAAAATTTTTAAACCATTTTTAACTTTTATTGCAGATCTTCAAGTGGAGATCTATTTCTTTCCTTTTTTTAAATCAAGCCTCTTGTAAACGATTCTCCCCTATCGCCTAGAATCGTTTCTGACCCAGTTTTTTAATATCAAATATGGCGGTGTCAGCAATGGCCATTACCGCCATTACTCCAGCCTGTATGGGGTCAGTGACCACCAGGTCTGCCCTTTCAGTCACACTGCCAGGCATGTTGAGGCTGATGATGATGACGTCATGGTCCTTTTTTATCTCTTCGATGGCGGTGGTTATCTTCCCCCCCATTAGTGATCCTGCCAGGACCAAGGCACCTACCCGGGGTAGCCTTCCAACTGCAGACACTGCCTCTGAAAGGTCTTCTTCACCCACCAGGGGGATGGTGTCCACACTGATGTGTTCTCCTCTAATGTTATGGCGGTCGGCCTCGGTTATGGCACCCTGGGCTACCATGGCCACCTGGGCACCTCCACCAGTGATTATTATCCTTTTACCAAAAACATCCTGGAGTGTGGGGCATTCTTCAACACTCCTCACGGCTTCCAGCTTTCCAATGTTCTCCATTAACTTTTCAACATTTTTCACTGCCTCCAGTTCCATGTACAACGAGGCATGTTGTTTGTCTTCAATGAACATGTGGGTGTAGGTGATGTTAATCTCACACTGGGCTGTTAGTTCGGTGATGTCCCTCATTACTCCGGGCTGGTTAACAGCTTTGATATTTATGGCAATTTCACCCATTTTACCTGATCTCCATATTAATCACTAGTTCTTAATTTGGCTTAATTCTAAATTAAACTATCGATGTGGGTAATTTACAGTTTCTGACATTGGGGGCAGATATAGGAAGATGTACTTCCGGTTTTGATCTTTTCAATGGTGCCACCGCACTCTGGACAGAGTTCTCCTTCTTTATAGGCCACTAAAAATTCTTCCCTGGTGAATCCCCTCTTTTGACCATAAAAATCCTGTTCATAGAACAATCCACATATTTCAAGGGCATTTTCAAGGTTTTCCCGGATTATACTGTACAAATTGTCCAGTTTACATGATTCCAGAGTATTGGCCTGTGTTTGAGGGTGTATTTTGGCCCGGAATAGGATGTCCTGTATGTAAACGTTTCCTATTCCTCCTATTTTTTTCTGGTTGAGGATTAGGTTTTTAATTTGTGAACGTGCACTGCAAAGCCCGCGGAAATATTCTGGAGTGAATTCTTCATCTAAGGGGGAGATGGCAATATCTTTGGTGGCCTTATGTTGAGGTAATTCCACATCCGGCAGGATTTCTGCCCGTCCAATCCACCAGAATTTACAGGTGAATGATGACCCATCGGTGAACTGGAAGAGACACTGGTATTCCCCGGGTAATTCCTGGCCAGGTTCATGGTAGAGTATGTCCGCACCCATGCCCAGGTTTAGCAGGAGATGATACTCATCAGAAAGCTGGATGAAAATCCATTTACCTTTATTGTAAACTTTAACTACCTTTTTCCCTTTGATTTTCTCTAAAAATTCATCTGCCGGTAGGTTTAATGATTTTTCCTGGCGAAGTTCTCCCTTTTGAAATTCCTTGGATTGGAGTTCTTCGCCCATTTGCCCGGCTAAGATCATGATTTCTGGTAATTCTGCCATTATCAATACATCCCATATACTTTTTCTTTTAAATTGATACTTAAATGTCTTTTTTTATGTAATAGATGAAACTTAGTAACCTGATTTCTTCCCAGTCATCTCCCCTATTTCTATCTTTATCACCAGAATATTGTTTAAAGCTTTGTCTGTGTAATCAAATGAATTTTCAGAGGAGTATTTTGCCATTATTACATCCATTGCTTCCTTTTTCCCCAGTAAATCTTCCACTATGTAGGCCTGGCCAGAACCAGTTACACTCAAATATTTCATCCCCCATTTGCAGGGGTTTTCATTGGGGATAATCTGGGTTTTAATATCCATCTGAAAAGAGATATTGCTGTTCTTTCTTATAATATCAATTTTTAGACCTTCAGTGGCAGAATGAAAATACAGAACATTATCATGGTATGCGAAGTTCATGGGCACTATGTAAGGTTTTCCACCATCACATAAAGCTATTCTGCATGTTTCGGATTGGTTTAATACTTTCAGGATTAGTTCAGGGTCTTTAATCTCTTTATCACTTCTTCTCATTCTTTTCTCCCCTTAGTATTAATATTAATTGCAATAATATGTATAATTGATCTATCTTATCCAGTTATTATTAAATATTGGAGATAAACAGTTCTGAGATTTATTTTCCAATAACAAATATTATATGTTAGTCTGATCTACCTTTACCGGCTAAAAAAAATAGGTGTGTGAAATAAAAAATTAGGGGTGGGAGACATGCAGCAAATTCACCGATTGAGTAGAAGGGAAATAAAAACTATATTACATCACACCGGGAATGTGTGTGTTCTCCTGGCAGCGGCCATGTTAATACCCATTTTAATTACTTTTATTTATAATGAACCAAAATATATAGCTCCTTTTCTTTATTCTGCAATTATCAGTGCGGTTATTGGTTTTGCCCTGGTGAAACTGTTTAAAATTGAAATTAAAATGACACTTAAAAGTGCCATGATCTTCTCCACCGTTATCTGGCTTATTGCCTGTGCACTGGGGGCACTGCCTTATTATCTTTCGGGAGAGTTATCTTATCTTAATTCATATTTTGAGGCCATGTCCGGTTTTACAACTACTGGTTTCAGTATGTATTCCAATGTTGATGCAGTTTCTTATACCATGAACTTCTGGCGGGCTTTTACCCAATGGATTGGCGGTCTTGGAATAATATTCCTCCTTCTTGCCCTTTTAAGATCTACAGGGGTTGATGTAATGCGCCTTTACCTGGCAGAAGGCCGGGAGGAAAGACTGGTACCCAGTATTAAGCATTCCACCCGGATAATTGTTTACATGTATCTTTTGTTCACATTCATAGCCATAGGGCTGTTTTTAATTGCAGGTATGCCTATTTTTGACTCTGTTTTCCATGCATTCACCAGCCTATCCACTGGCGGGTTTGGAATGCACAATAGCAGCCTTTTATTTTATAACAGTGTCTGGATCGAGATTGCGGCCATGATCGTGATGATGATTGGTGCCACCAACTATGCCCTGCACTACACTATTCTTAAGGGGAATTGGAGGGAGTACTTTAGGGATATAGAGACTAAAGTGGCTTTTGGTCTTATAATAATTTCCACAATCCTGGTAACCTTTATGCTGTACAACAACCAGGTTTATGGCCATGACTTTTTGCTGAATTTAAGGTTTAGCCTGTTCCAGATGGTTTCCGCCATCACCACCACAGGACTGCAAACTGCCTTCTATCCGGACATACTCAGCAAGTGGATTGGCCTGGGAACCTTCCTCATGACCATAATCATGATTATTGGTGCCGGGTCCCTGTCAACTGGTGGGGGTATTAAGTGGCTCCGGGTGGGCATACTGCTTAAGGGAATATCCTGGCAGGTTAAATCATTCATATTACCAGGTAAAGCGGTGATGGCCAAAAAATTACACCACGTAACTGAATTACTAATAACCGATGATGTTATAAGATTAACCGGGGCGTTCCTGTCCACCTACCTGGTGGTGTACATTGTGAGCGTGATCATCGTCCTGATTTATTACCCGGATATTTCCAGGGTGATATTTGAAGTGGCCTCTGCCCTGAGTAATGTGGGTCTTTCCAGTGGGATTATGACACCAGATTCCCCCGTACTGGTTAAAATAGTATTCATAGTTGATTTCTGGATGGGTAGGCTGGAAATATGGCCGGTTTTACTATTAATAGCCATTACTATTAACAATATGGTTAGAAGGTAGGGAAGTTCCCAAAAAAAATATTGAAATGTTAAACTTTTAATATTGAAATTAATCTTTAATGATAGTTTGAATCCGGTTCATGACCCACCATCAGGTGTTCATTCATCAATAACCCGGCCTAAGAATTATCACATTTATAACTCACTAAATGCCACTTCAGGGAAAATAACCGTGAATACAGTTCCCTTACTACTATCAATCTTTATTTCACCACCAATCTGATCTGCCAGTACATTTACCACCTTTAAACCAAGTGATGGTGTATTTTTAAAGTCCATATCCTGGGGAAAACCTATTCCATCATCACTAACCTCTAAAATAAGATTCCCCTCTTTTGAATGGAATTTGATATCCACTTCTCCCCTTCTATTTCCAGGGAAAGCATGTTTCAAGGAGTTAGAGATCAGTTCGTTTATAATTAGCCCACAGGGGATGGCAATGTTAATATCCACTGTAATTGGCTCTAAATTCAGATTCAGTTTGATGATTTCTGGATTAATGACATAGGTACGATATAACTCCAGGGACAGAGTCCGGATATAGTCACTGAAATCAATCTCCCTTAGATCAGTGGACTGGTACAGGCGTTCATGAATAAGGGCCATGGACCTGGCACGATTCTTACTCTCCATGAACATTTCATAGGATGCCTTATCCTTAACGTGACTTGCCTGGAGATTTAAAAGACTGGAAATTAACATTAAATTGTTCTTCACCCGGTGGTGGATCTCCTTTAACAATGTTTCTTTCTCTTTAAGAGCCCCATTGATTTGTTTTTCAGCCTTTTTACGCTGACTGATATCCTGAAAAATGCAGTGAGTGTGCTTGAAACTTCCAGACTCATCATAACCAATTTTCCCTTCAAAACTAACATCAATTAGTTTACCATCCCGGCATTTCATCTTAAATTCAACACCATGAATTTCACCGGTTTCCTTAAAACATGAGAAATTTTCCTGGAAATGCTTATCATATCCTGATTCCAGAAAATCCGTGAAATTCCGGCCAATAACTTCATCTTTAGAGTAACCAAGACAAGCACACCAGGCAGGGTTAACTTCTAAAAAATTTCCTTCACCATCCAGAGATTGATAAGGGAGGGGACTATCATCAAAAAGGAGGTGAAACTTTTTTTCACTTTCTGCCAACGCTAATTCTGCTAGTTTACGTTCAGTGATGTCAGTGACCACCGTTCTGAATTCTTTGAACTGGCCTGCCTTATCAAGCACCATGATACTATCTAAAGATGCAAAAATAGGATTTTTATCAGGGGATAATAATTCCAGTTCACAATGCTCTTTGACCTGGCTTTTTTTAACATCCTGGCAGTGGTCATAAAAAGTTTTCCGGGAATCAGGTGCTATAAACCGTATTAAAGCATTGTTAATCAAATGCTTCCTTGGTATTCCCAAAATAACGAATCCAGTTAGGTTTGCCCGCTTAATTACCCAATTTTTATCAAAGGTGAAATAACCTACTGGTGCGAAATCATATAACTCCATGTAATCCATTCTAGAATCTTCTAATTGGATTTGAGTCTTAATAAGATTTTCATTCTGCATTTCCAGTTCAATCTGGTGAACTTCCAATTCATGGATTAGTTCATCAATTTCAAGGGCCAGTTTCCTGGGATGTTCATCCCTTTCCATCAACGCTTCTTCTGCTTTCCTACGGAGATCCTCAAATTTCCCCCCGTGACTATTCCCCTCCAATTAAAACACCCCCCCAAGTGGTTTCAATATTAAAGCAAAATGGTTTCCATTGCAAAATGGTTTTCATTATTAAATAATTGAATAATAGCCAATTTTTATTTAATTTTCCATTAAATTGGTGACATCTTCCATGGCTAATAAAATCATGTTGGTGCCCTCCCCCTCCTGGTATATCTGACGAGCGTTTAAAATGATTTTACGGCGCCCAATGATTGGAAAATTATCTTCCACCACGTAATCCTTCAAATCAGTTTTTTTGGGAAGTATGTCTTCTAATAAATTCCTTAATGAAGGTATATCCCACTGTTGACCACCTATTCTGTACAGGTTTTTATTTAGGGTTTCTTCAGGGGTGACCTTGAATATTTGATAGAATGAAAGGTTAGCTGAGACCACCCTCATCTCACCATCCAGCACCAGTAAAGGTTGACGTACGGTTTGAATCACACCATCGGCAAGTTTCAGAGCATCGAGAGCATTTTTGATCTGTTTTCTGCTCTGGGTGATGTTGTTGAAGATGATCACCGCCCCATCAATTACATTTTTTGAAGTTTTATAGGGCATTATTCTGGTTTGGAACCATTGCCCATCCTCAGTTTCCAGTTCAATCTCTTTATAGGTCACCCTGGATATGACCTGTTCAATGTCCTTCATAAAGTTATCATACTTTAAATTGGTGACTATGTCAGATAGGGGCCGGCCCACATCAGATTCGATCATTTTTATGAGGTTGGTTGCCTCCTTGGTGAAACGCCGGATGTTTAAATCTTCGTCAAGGAATATGATTGCTATTTCTGTGCTGTTGAAGAGATTGTACATATCATCTTTGGTCCGGGTTAATTCATCAATCTTAATCTGCAGTTCATTGTTTACAGTGACCATTTCCTCGTTGATGGATTGCAACTCTTCCTTGGAGGTTTCCAGTTCTTCATTGGTACTCTGGGCCTCTTCATTCATGGATTGAAGTTCTTCATTGGCAGATCGCAGCTCTTCATTTGAACTCTTCATCTCTTCAATGGTCACATTCAAGCGTTCTTTGGTTAGTTTCAGCTGTTTTTCCAATTCCCTGATTCTTTCATCACCTTTAGTAACCATATCCAGCTTTATTTTGTCTTTTTTACCATTTTCATCCAGTGTAACATCTTCAAATGATACCATTAACAATCCTTTGGTTGTTTCAAGTTGCAATGGTTTGACAGTGAGGTTAACAAAGACGTGACCTCCATTGTTTTTCACCCGCAGCTGTTCCAGTAATATGTCTTTTTTCTGGGAAATGGCGTTTTGGATAGCGGAGTTCAATTCAAACTTCAAACCTTCCCGGGCCATGTCCATAATATTCATTTTGGCCTTTCCCTGAGCAGGCTCTAGGTAATTGCCCAAACGCCCATGTATATATAAAATTTCACCAAAATCGGTGATTATAGCTGAAGGAGGAGCATAAATGTCCAAAAGTTCCTTTTCAGCTAAACTGGAAATATTCATGGAAAAGGTTAGTTTTTTATCGGTTTTATAATCCAAACCCGTTTCTAAATTAGATAACGGAATGTTTCGAGGTATGGGGTGCACTTCAACGAATCTGCGCACAAATTCTGTGGATTTGCGGCATTTGAATATTTTCCATTTCTTGTCAATTACATTAAAGGCATCTACAAATTCCCCCACACTTTCGGAAGGACCTAAAAATAGAATCCCATCTTTGTTAAGGGCATAGTTAAAATTAGAAAGTACTTTCTGCTGTGCATCATTGTTAAGGTAAATTAGTAGATTTCGGCATGATAAAACATCCAGTTTAGTAAATGGGGGATCTTTGAGAACATCATGGGGAGCAAATACTGCCATTTCCCGGATGTCATTTCTAATGGTAAAGAGGTTATCCTTTTTTACAAAATATTCATTCAACCGTGCCTCGTTAATATCCGTGGTGATTGTACTGGGGTAAGTTCCTGAACGGGCGGAACTTATGGCTTCAATATCGATATCCGTACCAAAAATCTGCACATCCAGATTTTTCCCTGTTTCCTCCAGTAACTCGTGAATGATTATGGCCACTGAGTAAACTTCCTCCCCTGTGGAACAACCTGGAATCCATACCCTTACAGAGTCAACATCTGATTTGTTATGGATTAGTTTTCTTAAATTATTTTTAAGAGCATCGAATGCTTTATCATCACGGAAAAAGTTGGTAACATTGATTAAAAATTCTTTAAACAAAATATCGATTTCATGAGGGTTTTCCTGCAAATAACGGAGGTAAATGGACATGTTATCAATTTGGTGGACGTTCATGCGCCGGCTGATTCTCCGGTAAACTGTGTTTTCTTTGTAGTAAGAAAAATCATGGCCAGTTCGGTTTCTTATAAGCATGAAGATTTTCTGGAGCGCCTGTTCATTTTCATCCTTGGGGGTGAGTATTTTCGTTATGGTTTCGTGGGCTGAATCCACGTAGGAAATCAGTTTTTCAGGCATTTCTTCCGGGGGCAGGATGAAGTCCACCAGGCCGGTTCCAATAGCACTGGCGGGCATGCTATCTGAATCTGCAGTCCCTGGATCCTGGGCCATGACCATTCCCCCCGAGGCTTTGATGGATTTTATGCCCAGGGTACCGTCACTTCCGTATCCTGAGAATATGATGGCAATTGAATTTTCCTTTTGATCCTCGGCCAGGTTATTTAAAAAGAAATTAATGGGTAATCGCAACCCATGTGGTTCTAAGGGCTCGATTAATTGGAGATTTCCGTTCATCATCCCCATATCCCGGTTGGGTGGGATGATGTATAAATGATCTGGCTCTATTTTCATTCCGTCTTTAGCCTGAAGAACTTTTAGAGGAGTGTATCTACTCATTAGATCCGCCATGCTGCTTTCATGGGTGGGGTCCAGGTGTTGTACCAGGACAAAAGCCATTCCTGGCTCTGGAGGCAAGGCATTAAAAAACTTTTTAAGGGCATCAAAGCCCCCCGCAGATGCTCCGATGGCAACTACTGGTAGACTCTTTAAGGTTTTATCAATGGTTTCCCCATTTGATGTGTCATTATTTTTTTTGCTCATGGACAACCCCTTCTAAAAAAAGGCAACTATGGGATTTGTAAAAATAAGTTATAAATTGATTATGAATTTATTAATGAATATAAGTTTCTAACCTTCCAATGAAGGATTTAGTTTTAATAATTTATTTTTTAAAGCAATTTTCATTTATTTCCCATCTTCTTCACCCAATTTTTTTATTAATATTTGATTAAAACTTATCTTGACACAACATTTCAATTTAAATCGTTTTTTTATATTAGAAAAAACAAAATAAAACACGTAAAAAGTTTACCAACAATATAGGAGGAATTGTATGGGACATAAACAGGTGGAGCTTAAGGTTGATGATGATTTTTATATCCTGGTTGATGAAGGACTGGAGGATATTGTAAAAAACTTTTTCCACTGGGAAATTGAAACTTGCAATTCATGTATTGATTATAAAGGCTCAGTGTGGATTGAATTTTGCGAATACGATGATTGGGAACAATTTTTACAGCTAGCACTCCGTAATAATATCATGATAAAAGGGAAAACCCCTGAAAAAGAAACACTGTGGGATTTCCTTCAGGAAAAGTCCAGGGTAAATCTGGTTTTTGATGAAGAATTAATAGACGACCCCAACAGTGAAGAAGGAACAGTTGGAACCGGGGTTCTCATAATTTGTGTTGGTTTAAAATTCCCTAAAGAGTTAATGGGTGAATTTAGAGAATTATTCTTCGAAGTCTTCCCTCCAGAATAATTTCATTACCCTTATTTCTTTTTTATAATTTAATACGTAAACGGGTCATTTATCCGACACAAATCAGAACCTTAATAAAGCAAAAATTTCACTCTGATCCACTTCCAAATTCTCATTATCTACTGCTATCAGTTTACCAAACTTCTATGTTAAATCCATTGTTTTTATGGGCAGATCATATGATCAACAAATTGTATTAAGCCTTTATATTAAATTGAAAAATAAATTGAAAAAATCTATATAAACAATTGGCTTTTATAATAATTAAAAATTTATATGTTAACTTTATAATCAGTGATTTTATATGACACGGGTGATATGGTATTTGATTGCCGGGAGCAGAGGAGGGAAAAACCGGGCCAGGATAATTAAAAAGCTTAATGAAAGACCTTACAACGTTAATCAGCTTTCCGAAGAACTTGATCTAGATTATAAAACTGTTGAACATCATATTAAAGTATTGGAGAGTCATAATATCATTGTTAAATCTTCGGGGAAAAAATATGGAGCTTTATTCTTTTTATCAGATAATATGGAGGAAAAATACCCCTTATTCCTGGAAATTGTGAAAAAAGTGGAGAAAAAATAATTGATTCTGAATGAGGTGATGAAATGGCAGATATAAATGTAACAGAAAGTGGAGGAATATGGTCAATACTCCAACCTACAAACAGCCAAATTATAAGTATCGACATTATAATAGGAATTGCTGTTATATTACTTTTAATAATTCTATTATACGTTTATGTGGAGAGCTATAGGGAGTTTAAAACCAAGTTTACCCTAGGACTAGTATTCTTCGCATTATTATTACTCTTTCAGAACATAATATTCACGTCTTTACTATTAACATACAGTTGCTTCAGGAACATGGAAATGGGTATTCCATTCTTCTTTATAAATTTTATAGAATTTCTCGCGCTATTAATATTGATCTGGATAACCTTAGAATAAAAAATGTTGAGTTATGGGTGAAATCTGGGTATAATTATTTATACGATCCTCGGAAATATTTAAGTTTAACCAACATAAAGGTGAAAGAATGGATAATCTTAAGAAGATTGTTCTGATAATTGCTGCCGTCGTCATTATATGCTCCATTCCAGTGTTCGCAGGCCAAATATCAAACCAAATTCATAAACAACAACAAATTCAGGAACAAAATCAAAATAATAATCAGAACTGTGACCAAATTCAGAATCAGAAACAACAACAAATTCAGGAACAAAATCAAAATAATAATCAGAACTGTGACCAAATTCAGAATCAGAAACAACAACAAATTCAGGAACAAAATCAAAATAGCAATTCACAAATAAATCAACAAAATCAAAATGGTAATGGGCAAAGCACCTAAGAAATCGGACGGACAAATTATTTGATTAATTGAATATTCTTATGGCTTTTTATTTTAAAATTAAATGTGAATATTCAAAAAAAAGAATAAAATCTAGAAATATAGGCTAAAATATCTATTTAATCCAAACCATTTTCAAGATTATGTTTTGTTTGCTTCTGAGTGTTTATATTGGTACTGGTACTGATTTTCTGTTTGATCTCCAGTGCCGTCTTGTGCTTGATTGTGAGTCTGGATTTGATCCTGGTTTTGTGTTTGAGTCCTAGTTTGATCCTGGTTTTGTGTTTGAGTCTGAGTTTGATCCTTGTTTTGTGTTTGAGTCTGGATTTGATCCCCAGTAGAAGTGCAGTCTTCTGTGCAATTACGATCTTGTGTTTTTAATTGAGTTTTGTTTTGTGTCTTAAGTGGCATGTCACTACTAGCTGCAAATACAGATACTATACTAATTAACACAACTAGAGAACATAGCAAAGCTGCTTTTTTCAACATATATTTCACCTCGTCTAGTTTTGTTGACTAAACATATCATAGATAATTTATAAATTATTTTTCCGAGATTTCACCCAGATTCGTACCAGATTCGTACCAGTTAAAATTTAAATAAACATTTTAATTTTGGACTCAAATCCTGTGATACGTGCGTTAAGATACAATAAGTAAGATTCAGAGACTTTATAGAAAATTTTTATACTGCACTTTAAAAAAAATACGAACGAACGTTAGTTTTATATACCATGAAATCAACCCTATAATCATGAGACTAACGAACGTTAGTTAAGAGGGTGCATTCATGAATGACCAAAAAACAAAGAACATCAAACCAACTAAAGAGAGAATATTTGAGGTTTCACTTGAATTATTCGCAGCAAAAGGTTTCGATGCGGTTTCAGTGCGTGAAATAGGTCGAAATGTGGGAATAAGAGAAAGCTCAATTTATAATCATTATCCCAGTAAAAACGCTATACTGGACGACATTTTCCAATACTTCGAAAAAGAATTAATCAAAATGAGACCCCCTGAGGCACGTAACCCGGAAAAAATCAATGAACTAACCCCCGATGTGTTCAGTGAAAGGGTGAATCGTACCCTGAATATTTTAAAAACCCAGAAAATGGCAAAAATATTCCAGATCAGTTCCAGTGAACAGTTCCGTGATGAAAGAGCCAAAAAAATCATTCTCCATACTTTAATAAAGGAACCTCAACAGTTCACCGAAAAAGTACTGGAAAAAATGGTTGAAAATGGAACCATCAAACCAGTTAATCCTAAAATTCTATCAGTAGAATTCCAATACCCTCTATTCTCCCTGTTTCTTGAGTATCTCTTGTTAAGAAGTGAAGATTCAGACACCAGTGCTGTTGAAGAGGCCATATCTAACCATGTAGACTACTTCATGGATACAATTAGAGGAGAGAACCGTAAATGAGTATATTAAGTGAGATAAAATCCCGATACGCTGATTACCGGCTGAATAAAATCAACAAAATGGAAACCAGCGTATCTACGGGTGAAATGGGAATAGAATCCTCCACCAGATCTCCCCCGAAAATAATGCCGGATAAACTTAAAATAACCCTTAAAACATTACCGAAACAGCTTTCCATTGCTAAAAACATGGAACACACTGTTAAATCCCTTAGATATAATCCTGAAAATCCGGAAACTACCCTCACAGATGGGTTTAAAGAGGAATTTGAAGGTTACGCTAGTTCCATTGGAATAGATAAAGTGGCCTACACCCAAGTCCCTGCAGAGTTCATTTTCCAGGATCGGAAGTTAACCTATGAAAATGCCATAATCCTGGTTATGGAAATGGATAAAAAAGCCATTGATAATGCCCCCAGTTCCCAGACACAGGAGATGGGAGTGATGACCTACGATGAGCTAGGCAAAGCCACCAACCACCTTACTGATTTCCTCCGGGAAAATGGTGTGGCAGCCCAGGCCAGCCACCCTGCAGGGGGATTTGTGGTTTACCCTGCACTGGCACAAAAAGCAGGTTTAGGGTGGAAGGGGAGGCATGGCATGTTAATTACCCCTGAATTCGGACCCCGGCAGAGGATATCTGCAATTTTCACCAGTATAAATAATTTACCTGACAATGGGAGTAATTCACATTCCTGGGTGTCTAGCTTCTGTGAAAAATGTGGTAAATGCATTAAAGCCTGCCCTGGAAATGCCATTACCGAAGAATCAGATGCAAGTAGTATAAAGCGGACTGTGATATTAAAAGAATTCTGTCACGGCTGCACCATCTGCATGAAGGAATGCAGTTTCAATAAAAGAGGTTATAATCAGATAAAGACCAAGAGTCAGCAATTTAATTCGAGGCAATTTAATTCGAAATAAAGTTGCTGATTTGTTATTTACCCAATGTATTCGATAATACAGAAGATTTGAACCGATTAATGCAGAAGATTTGAGGAAATAGGGTGAGCAAATAAGGTATTAATAAAAAAATGGAAAATAATTTTTTTAAAATTTTAAAAACTGGATATTGAACCTTAAAAAGTGATTTAATGAAAATTTTAACTATCATTGGAAGTCCCCGTAAAAGGGGTAACAGTTACCAGGCCGCCAAAAAACTGGAAGAAGAAATGAAAAAGAAGGGTGATTACCAGTTCGAATACGTCTTTCTGAAAGATGCTCATCTGGAAACTTGCCGGGGATGTTTCAACTGCGTGCCCCTGGGAATCGAATTCTGTCCCCTCAAGGATGACCGGCAGATGATCATGGATAAAATGGAAGAAGCAGATGGTCTGATTATGGTTTCACCAGTGTACGTTATGATGGTTTCCGCTCTTTTAAAGAACTTCATTGACCGTTTGGCCTACCTATGCCATCGTCCGACCTACCACGGCAAAAAGGCAATGATACTGTGCACCACTGCAGGAATGGGAAGTAAAGAAACCCTTAACTACATGGAAACCATCGCCAAAGCATGGGGATATCAGGTTACTGGTAAATGTGGATTGGTTACCGCACCCTGGCCAGCAACAGAGGGTTTAAAAAGGAAAACCCAACGAAACCTGGAAAAATCTGTTGAAAAATTTGACAAATCCTTAAAATCCGTTGAAAAGGAGAAACTCAATGGATTGAAGGTGGGTTTTATGGATTACATGGGCTTCCGCATATTCCAAACTGTCTCCCTCAATGTCAGAGAGTACATGCCCGCTGATTACCAGTTTTATAAGGGCAAGAAATACTACCAGCCAGCCAGGGTAGGCCATTTAACCAGAGCCTTGAGTGGAGTTATGTTGAAAGTGATTTTCTTCATGATGAGGGATATGGGACCCGGAGAAGGAGAAAAATAAGTGAATCACTACCAACATTAAAAATGTTAATTCATAGTTTTACATTATTGAAGTTGAAATTAAAATAATCAATAATTTTATATATGATTAATTAATATTATCAAATAACCAAGCAGGGATCGTCAAGAAACCTGTTATTCAGGTGGAACAATGAAGGCTAAAAAATTAAAAATGGAAATAAAAACGGCTAAATTCTCGTTTCCAATTCCAGCATTACGTTTTTCAACGTTGAAATGGATTTCCAGGCTGGTACTTAAATACAGCCCTTCAAAAATGAAAGAGGGCTGGCTGTCCCCTGGTGAACACCAAAACATGGGTGAGATCATTAAGAACATCACCCCGGAAGATGTTGAAGGGATCTTGGATCAGCTGGAACAGGAGGAACCCTTCGAACTGGTGAATATCGATACCTACGATGAAAACCAGGAAAAAGTGGTAGTGAAGATCTACACCGTGTAATGTAAAAGAGTATACGCGCGGTTTAAGAGGAGATGAATGGATTTGAAACGTGAAGTACCGGGAAACTGCCCCATTTGTAAGGGTGAAACCAAGATCACCGAGATTCACTGTAAAACTTGCGAAACTACCATCCAGGGTGAATTCGATCTGTGCAAGTTTTGCAGGTTAAGTGAACAACAAAAATACTTTGTTGAGGTTTTCATTAAAAACAGGGGCAATATTAAGGAAATAGAAAAGGAACTGAGAATATCTTACCCCACCGTAAGGAATAAGCTGGATGAAGTGATTTCTTCCCTGGGATACAAACTGGAAAAACCAGCCGTTAACCAGAAGGAGATTATAGAAAAACTCAGTAAAGGGGAAATTAACAAAGATGAGGCTTTAAAATTGTTGAATAAATAAAAAAAGGAGATTAGGAGGAGTATTAATGTCTAAAAATGTTTCAGAAGAGAGAATGCAAATTTTAGAAATGGTGGAAGATGGTAAGATCACTGCTGCAGAAGCAATGGAACTTTTTTCTGCCCTGGAAAGAAATGATCAGGAAATTATGCCTAAAACGGATGCTAAATGGTTAAAGGTTCGGGTGTACACCATGGATGATAAACCCAAGGTTAACGTGAACATACCCATTTCCCTGGTGGACGTGGGATTGAAACTGGCCAAAAAATACGATCCCAAACTTAAGGAATCTGGTCTGGACAACATCGACCTTGATGAGATTTTAGATGCCATTAAAAACGGGGCAGAGGGTAAAATTGTTGATGTCATCGATGAGGAAGAACAAACCAAAATCAAAGTGTACGTGGAATAAACTCCCGATTGGAAGGTGAATATTCAATAAGTGGACAAATCATTATTTAAAGACTAAATCACCATTTAAAGTAGATTTAATCACTATTTAAATTTCTTAGAAGATATTCAGGAAAACTAATATGCAAAAAAACACTGCCAACCATGACTTAAAATCCGGGGAGAAATTTATTGGCCCCCGGGTTCTCCTGGTGGGATATAACGGTGCCAACAACACCGGATCAGAAGCCCGTCTAGTGGCTATTATAGAGGATATCCGGGGCTTGATGGGACCCCAAGTCCAGATCACGGTCCCCACACTTAATGAGGAGAACCTGCGCCGTTACCTGGATGAGGATGAATGCTTGCACATTGCACCCATCCCTTCCATCTTCTTCTTTGCCATTGACAAACTGGTGAAAGAGCACGACCTGGTTCTCCTGGTTGAGGGGAGTTGTTACATGGACACCTGGACTTCGGCCCTGCTCTGGGCATTTTTATGGGCCACCAGAAGCGCCCACAAACATGGCGTGCCCTGTGTGGCCTATGCAGTGGATGCTGGTGAATTATCCCGTCTGAATCGTTGGCTGGTTAAACGGGAGGCCAGTAAAACCGATCTCATCATCACTAGAACCAAGCATGCACTGCAGAGATTGGAAAGTGTTGGGGTGACTGCGCCGCTTATTTCTACGGCTGACTGTGCCTTCACTTTCCAGGAAGAAGATGAGGATCATAGTTTCCTAAATAGGATATGGCCCGAAGCCTCCAGTGGTGTGGTTGGTCTGGCGGTAGTGGATTTTTCACTCTGGCCGGTGGTGATAAGGCCCTGGGGGCAAAAAGAAAACCTTTACAAGTGGCCCTATTATTTCTCCCGTTCACGGGAAAGGATGAGTAGTCGGGAAAGACTGGTTAAAGGATGGGCATCCATTGCCGACCAGATAATAGAAGAACATTCAAAAAAGGTTGCCCTGATATGTATGGAAGCCCTGGACCATACCTTGGCTAGGGACATACTCCGTGAAATGAATAATAAGGATTTTTGCAAAGTTATATCTTCCAATGATTATAATGCATCACAGATGACCTCCATGCTCTCCCAGCTGGATTTGCTGGTTACTTCCCGCTATCATTCTGCGGTGTTATCACTCCGTGCCCTGGTTCCCCAAATAGCAGTGGGACATGATCCCCGGTTAACTTCATTCTACCAGGATCTCCATCTCTACCGAGACTACTTTCTCCATCACGATTCACCCCATTTATGGGAAGATCTTAAACAGAAGATAGGTTTACTTTTAGACAATAATGATTTAGAGAAAGATACCCTGGAAGAGGGGTTATCCCAACAGATGAATCTATCCCAAAAGAACCGGATCATCTTGGGGGAGTTCCTTAAACAAAATAATATTTCATTAGTATCCCCAAAAAATTAGTTTAAGAAGAAATGGTTGAAACAATGAAAACCCGTGTGCTACTCACTGGTGCAAATGGCTTCCTGGGAACCCAAATCGCCCGCCAGTTAATTTATCTCCCAGAAATTGAAATTATAGCTATGGTAAGAGCTAAAAATGAAGAACATGCCCTTTTACGTTTGAAAAGAGCATGGTATGATTGGGATGAGCTTACAGAATCATTGCACAATAAAGTTAAAGTAATCTCTGGCGATATAACCCGAGAAGATCTGCATCTGGATGGTGAAGATTACCAGGATCTGTCTTCCAATTTAACCCATATCATCCACACCGTTGCTGATTTACGTCTCCACGCACCACTCGAAGAACTACACCAGACCAATGTGCAGGGCACCCGGAACCTCCTTAAACTAGCCGAACATGCACATGGGAAGGGAATTTTCAAACGTTTCTCCCACGTTTCAACAGCCTACGTAGCAGGGAAAAGTGAGGGACTTATCCCTGAGGATCCCCAAGATGGATCAGTGCCCCCTGGTTTCTGGAGTAACTATGAAGAAAGTAAATACAATGCAGAACAGGTGGTACGGGAGTCAGGGCTACCTTATTCCATATTCAGGCCAGGAATGGTGGTGGGTAACTCAGAAACCGGGAAAATAAAGACTTTCAACACAGTTTATGCCCTTTTTAAACTTTATTTGAATGGTAAACTCCGAGTTATCCCCACCAGCCCATCCCTGACCCTGAATATGATCCCGGTGGATTATGTGGCCCATGGAGTAAGTAACTTAACCTTCAACCAGGAAGCTGAGGGGAAAACCTTCCACCTCACTGCACCTACCGATTCTTTGCCCACCATAAGGGAACTCCTGGAACAGGTGCGGATATGGGCTATGGATCAGCTGGATATTAAACTTCCACGACCTATCTTCATTCCAGTGGCATCATTAATCCAGAGGGTATCTTCCCGATCCTCCCCCGGATCCGGTATTTTAAATATTCTATTTACACTGGCACCCTACCTGGATGAGAAGCACTCTTTCAGCAGGGAAAATACAGAAAACCTTTTAGGTTCGTTTAATCTTAACTGGGAAGAATATCTACCCCATCTCCTGGAATATGCTGTTTATCATGGTTTTTTCCACCGTTCGGAACGTACTGTTCACGAACAAGTATTACACCGTTTGGGAGGGCGCAGCTATCCTGTAAAATATTATGATATCACCCCCCAAGGGATCCGGGAGAAATCATCCCATCAAATTCGTGACGAGATTTTATACACTTACCATGCTCTTAAAGAGTCGGGTGTAGGTCCTGGTGATAGGGTGGCCCTGGTGGGATTAAACAGCACCCGCTACCTTACACTGGAAGTTGGAATTGGACTTTTAGGAGCAGTTAGTGTTCCCCTCTATTACACCAGCCCCCCAGTAGAGATAGAGAATATTTTAGAGGTTAGTGGAGCTAAAATACTGTTCATTGGAACACCCCACCTTATGAAACGTTTAAGAGAACTTGATCTTGATCTGGAGATGATTTCCTTCTGCCGGGAATCACAGCGCATACCCCCCAATATCCAGTCCTGGTCAGAATTTCTGGATAAGGGTAAAAAGAGTTCTAATGCCCTTTATAGTTCCAATACTGCCGATAGTTCTAATTATTCCCATAAAATCTACTCCCCAGTGGACTTCACTGATCTGGCCACCATCCGTTACACTTCCGGTACCACTGGCACTCCCAAGGGAGTTACCTTCAACCAGGAACATTTAAGGTGGATGGCTGAAAGTATGGCTTCACTTCCACCCTGGAAAGACCGTAACCATGAAGTACGTTATTTATCATTTTTACCCATGAACCATGTAGTGGAGGGGATCCTGGGTACTTATTCACCATATTATGCTCCAGCTCCCCTTAAGATATATTTCCTGGAAGACTTCAATGAACTGGCTTCGGCCCTGACTCTGGCAAAACCAACCATATTCTTCTCAGTGCCCCGTTTCTATGAAAAATTATGGTCCCAGTTGAGGGATTCATTTTTCGGGAGTCACTACGTCCATCTTAAACCAGGGATACTTAAGAAAATGTTAAAACCATTGATCAGCAGGATATTCCTTGGTAAAGCGGGTTTAGATCATTGCTCTCAACTGATAGTGGGTTCAGCCACTTCCAGCCAACATTTGATCCATGATTATCATGAGCTGGGAGTGGAGGTCCACAATGCCTACGGTTTAACTGAAGCACCCCTGGTGACCTTGAACAGGAGAAGGCACAACCGCAGGGGTACTGTTGGAGAGGCACTCCCGGAGACTATGATAAAAATTGGGAATGATGGAGAAGTACTGGTAAAAGGACCACAAGTTACTCCGGGTTACTTTGAATCTAATATAACACCTCCAAAAAGGGTTGAATGGCTTCAAACTGGAGATACGGGATTTATAACCCCGGGAGGTAGTCTGGTTATAACTGGACGTAAGAAAGAACTTATAATCAACTCCTATGGTAAGAGTATAGACCCCCTCCGGATTGAAGCTTTACTCCGCGATGCACCGGGTACCAGCGAAGTGATGCTGGTGGGTGAAGGCAAACCATACCTCACTGGTCTTTTCTGGGTGGGGGAAAATTACAACCCCGTAGAAATAGAAAAAACCATCCAGTCAATTAATCAGGACCTATCACGCCCGGAACAGGTTAAAAAGTGGGCCATCCTTCCCAATGATCTATCCATTGACCGGGGTGATCTCACTGCTAACATGAAGCTTAAAAGGGAGATAATCACCCGCCGTTACCAGGAGGTGATAGATTCCATTTACCATGGAACACCCCACCTTTTTATCCTGCATCTTGGTCAACTGGAGGAAGTATGATTGGATTTGAACCTAAAACAATCCTTAAACTTCCCCTAATGGAAGGATCATAAATGGGACTTAGACTGAGAATACTCTCCTGGTGGACCCCAGGGTGGTTCCTTAAAAAAAGTCTGGATGAGCTGGCCCACTCCACCATCAATGGCCTGGAAAAAGTTTTAAACGAATATTATATCTCTGAAAGCAAAACAAAAAAACCTAATGAAAGTTCTACTTTCCATGGATCAAAAACAGTCCTGAAGGATAATTTGGAGGGGAAAAGAAGAGAAATGGCAGCAGCCCATAATGAACTGGTCGAAACTCTAATTAAAACTATGGGCCCTGATAAGGCTATTTCCCATGGGAGAGAGGCCATGTTCCAGGAGGGGTTGTTCCTGGGTCGGAGGTTTAAGAAGATTTTGGGAGTGGGGGATGGTTTGGAAGATCTGATTACTGCGGCCAGAATCATGTACACTGTACTGGGAATCGATTTTGTAGTTGAAAATGTAAATGATGAAAGGGTTATGGTGGTTAATCACTGCAGTTTAGCCAATAATTACAATTCAAACACATGCAGTATTCTTTCAGCGGCGGATGAAGGTGTTGTGCAGGGTTTAAACCCCAATATCCAGATGAAATTTGTGAAAAGAATTACCCAGGGACATGATCACTGCTTAGCAACCCTAAAAATAAATTCCTTAAAGATGCATGAGGAATAGATAAATTATTGATTATCTTTATCCAATTAAGTTACATTATTAAATCTTAATATTCTTTAAAAATGAGAGGATTTTAATTATGAAAGCTATTGTGGTGGGTAGTGGTGCTGGAGGAGCAACTGCAGCCCGTGAATTACAGTCAAAGGGTTTTGAAGTGCTGGTACTTGAAGCTGGACCTCCTTTTAAACCATTCACTCGACATATATCCTGGGCTGAACCCCTACGTCGCTGGGGACTCCTGGGAGGTGAAGGTACCTTTAAACATTTATTCCCACCAATGGACATAAGGCGCTCCCCCCAGGAACTGGTCCTGGTACGGGGCCTGGCAACTGGTGGTTCAACTGTTCTTGCCTGTGGAAATCTGGTAAGGGCTGATCGGGGTTTAAAAGAGATTGGTTTAGATTTAACCCCAGAATATGATGAACTGGAGGGTGAATTAAAGCCCACTACCATTCCAGAGGAGAACTGGAGGCCAGTGACGAAGGAAATGTTCCGCTCAGCACAGGATCTGGGTTTGAACCCCCAACCCACACCCAAAGTGGTTGACACCTCCAAATGTAACAACTGCGGCCTCTGTGAATTAGGATGTGTCCGTGGAGCGCGATGGGATTCAAGGAGATTCCTCACAGAAGCCATAAGAAAAGGTGCAGTCCTCAAGAGCAAGTCCCCAGTAAAAAAGGTCATCACCGAAAATGGAAGAGTAACTGGAGTTATAAGCCACGATAATAATAAATACAATGCTGATGTGGTGGTTCTGGCCGCTGGAGGTATTGGAAGCCCCCAGATACTCAAGAATTCCGGTTTGAAAGCCGAAGACCACCTATGGGTGGACATCGTTTTAACCCTGGGAGGTGTTCTCCCCGATGCCCTTCAGCTGGAGGAGCCACCCATGGCCTGGTATACCCAGCATGGAGATTATATTCTGTCACCATACCCCGATATTCTCTCCCACTACTTTCACAAACCCTGGAGAAAGGTTCCAATCCAGGATAGAGTTGGATTAATGGTTAAGCTGGCAGATACTGAGGAAGGTGCTGTTTATGCTGATGGGAAAGTTGACAAACCCCTAACTGCCCATGATCAGGAGCGATTAGATCTGGCTATCAAGCAGGCCCAGGAAGTAATGGAAGGTGCAGGAGTTTCTGGCCCATTTGTCAGGGGCGTTCCCAACGGAGGGCACCTTGGTGGAACTGTACCCCTTAGGAAGGAGGATGTAGCCACTATGCGGCCATCATGGCTGCCTGAAGGGTTATGGGTTGCTGATCTTTCCCTGGCTCCCTCTTCCCAGGGACTTCCCACCATACTACTTACTGCTGCACTGGCTTTGAGGGTGGCACGGAATATCCTGAAAACTGCTGCTAAGTGAAGATATTATCGGCTTATTAGCAAAAATAAAGGCATTAAATCGTTACCCCCCCCCTCATTGAACTGGAATTTTAGAATTTTAATCAATTTCTTTTTTTTAGATAAATTTTTTATGGCATAAATATGATAATAATGTTATGAAAGAGATTTATACCAAAATCGAGATAAATGCTCCGAACAGCACAGTATGGGGCATCTTAAATGATTTTAATAGGTTTCCAATATGGAATCCCTTTATGAAAAAGATTTCGGGAAATCTCCAGGAAGGATCATATCTCGAAGCATTTATACAACCTCCTAACTCCAGTGGGATGACAATTAAGCCAAAAATTCTGAAATATCATGCAGGGAAAGAATTACGATGGTTAGGGAAATTATGGATTCCTAAACTGTTTGATGGGGAACACAGTTGGATTACTGAGGAAATAAATGAAAATAAAACTCTTTTCATTCAAAAAGAAAGATTTAGTGGATTGTTTGTCCCATTTGGATCCACCTTGCTAAAAAATACCAAAGCAGGTTTTGAAATAATGAACAATGCTTTAAAAGAAGAAGCGGAGAAGAAATAATAAAACATATAATCTCCACAATTTTAATTTTCATATTAGTGGGGGGGCTTTAATAAGAAAAGGAATAATAACGATCTCCATTAAGGGGAATGTTCTTAGGGTACCCCACCAGCACCCCCCATATTCTCCCCGGTAATGGCGTTTATGGTTATTTCTCCGACATTGGTTCCGTTGATTACCACTGGAACTATGTAAAACATTTCACCTTCTTTTTCATCCCATTTAGGTATTCCTGCCGTGGCCCCTGGTTCTTTTATATATTTTCCTGCAATTTTCTGGGCTTCTGCAGGAGATATTATATTTTTAATATTTTTAGTTTTATTGGATGAATTTGTGGCATTATTCATATTTTCCACCGTTAATTCTTCTTTTTTCAATATTGGGGATCCATCTTCTGGAAGTCCTGAAGCAACCAGTGCCAATGCCACCACGGTCATCACCGTTAACATTACCACCACCAGCACCATTACCCTGGATAATTTTTCATTCATATATTCCACATCCCAATGGTGCTTTTACACCTTCCGATGAACAATCCATTCGGTTAGCATGGTAGAGTGATAAACTGGATAGCATTAACCCTATCCATAATATTTTTCCATTAATGTATACCGCCTCCGTGTCTTGTAACATCTTCATTTAGGGAATTAGACGTTATCTGGACAACAATTGATCAGACCCCATACTATATAAACATTGTCATGGAATTATCCCAAAAAAATCTATTCTAAGGCTCTTTTTTTAATTTAGAGGATTCATTATAGGTTTTGAAAAGTCGTTGTTGAATAGGTGCCATTGGTTTGTTTTCTTAATAAACTAGCCACTATTAGGGCGTATTTATGAAAAATATAACTATTTTGAAGGGCATATCTACTATCCGCTGTCTTTAAATCACTATCTGCAGGGATTGTTCAATGAATTCCTTGAATAGAATCTTATTACCCCTAATAACCAAATATTATGAATATTACCACCCCCATACCCTCACTAAGGGATTGTTTGCCCCTGGAATTTATTTTTTTAATGGGAAGTGATAAACAAGAACCATTAGATCTTTCATTTAGTGACATGGTTTTCATCAGATTATATTTGTAACAAAAACCTAACCCCCATAAAACAATAACTACTTCCAATTACCCATACCCTAATTCAATTCACCATTTATAAATGTTATAATATATTATAGGTTCTTTATGCAAATTACTGAACATGTTCACGCTATAAAGATACCTTTTCAGGTTAAAACCGATTCTGGAACTCTGGAACGTTTTGTCTACGCTTATTTAATATGTGGGGAGAGGATTTTCCTGGTGGATAGTGGGGTTAGCTCTTCAGAAAAGATAATCTTGGATTATTTGGAAAAAATAGGCCACAGAGCCAGTGAGATATCATTACTGATCCTGACCCACTCCCACCCGGATCATGTTGGCTCAGCACAGTCCATTCAAAGGATGTCTGGCTGTGAAATAGCAGCCCACCAGGGTGAGAAATCCTGGATTGAAGATGTGGATTTACAATTTAAGGAACGGCCAGTTCCCAATTTCCATTCATTGGTGGAAGGATCAGTTCAGGTGGATCACGTTTTAAAAGAGGGAGATATTTTTGATTTAGGAGATTACCTGAATTTAGAAATTATACATACTCCCGGCCATTCTGCAGGTTCCATATCTATCCACATACCCTGTGAAGGAGTTCTTATCACCGGTGATGCAGTACCCCTCAGGGGAGATCTGCCTATTTATGAGGATTTTGCAGAATCAATTCGATCTATTGAAAAATTGAAGGCTTTTGAATATTTAAGGGTGTTTTTAGCTTCATGGGATGATCCTCAAGAGGGTGATAATGGATACCAGAAGGTGGATGAAGCTCTGGATTACCTTCAACATATACAGGAAGTTATTGGGAAACTTTCCCCTGAAAATTCCCAAAATCTTATGGAATTTTCCAGAGTAGTTTTAAAAGAGTTAGGATTACCCGAGGCAGCTCTTAACCCCATTGTGGTTCGATCTTTCCAGGCAAATCTGAAAGAACTTAGTAAATGAGGATAGTGAAAAATAAATCTTAGGGAAAAAATTTGATAGACAGTAAAAAATTAGAGAAATAATGAGAAGACAATTAAGTTTTAACTGCCTTTACTCCTTTTTCTGTTTTAATCTTCTCAAGTTTAGCTTTTGCTTTACGGAATTGGCTTAGATAATTATCTTCATCAGTGAGGGGTGTTAGTTCCAGTCCCAACTTTCGTTGCTCTTCCAACCACTCCTCGTTGAAAACAGGAACTTCCAGTTTTATAGGCTCCTCCGTAGGATTTACCACTATAACGTTCCGGTAGGGGAACTCGGTTTCCACGATGTAACCCCCTAAACTCATGATGTGCAGGGGTCTTATCACTATTTTCATTTGATCACCATAATTTTTAGTTAAACTATCCATTTCATAGTTTAATAATTTATTAACATGTTTCTGGACTTATTTAAAGTAAAGCAGCAACTATGGCCAATACTCCTATGATGGAAACTCCGGCCACTGTTGGATAGAACTGTTTATATGTGAATATTGGGGAGAATGCACTGAGTACTGCCATTAGCATTGGGAACAAGAGGGCCACAATCAGATTGATGATGAACGCAGGGTTCAGGATGTTGGGTGCTATTCCCAGGAAGAGTGTGGAGAACAGTGTTGCCAGGGTGAACATAAGGAATCCACGGGTAATGTAAACATACGCCCGGTATTTAGCCGCGTATTCCATGTAGGGCCCTTCAATAACATCTGGTTTTCCCTTTAGTATGGAAAATGGGTACTCGTTTAGGAGGATCATGTATCCGATGAAGAATACAATTGCCCCCATTACTCCGGCCACTGTGAATAATATTGGTCCGTGCACTTGCTGGTAGGCAATGATGTCCTGGAGGTAGATGCTTCCAGTTCTGGCCACCGCAACGAACATGGCAATGTACAGTGGGAATGATCCAAAGGCAATAAGTCTGAATGCTCGGAGACTGCTCAGTTCTTCGAAGAATGTTTGTGGTGTGTCTTGGTGTGCAGCACCTTTAGCCTTATCTGGGAATGGCATGCGTACCGACATTACTGAACGGGAGAGGCTACCCATGAACATGTACATGACTTCCTCCACCTTAAGGAATCCTACCAGGGCAATTACACTGGCCAGTGCACCTAAGAAGTACATTTCAGGGATGAGGAATAATAATAGGATTACCACTATTATTAGACTTATAAGAGGTAGGGCATTGTAGAGTCGTGGCATTGACGACTCTGGAGTGATGGTCTGTTTGAAGAAGAATTTTATGGGAGCCATGAGCCCGGGGCTGGTAATGGGTGGGCCTACCCTCTGCTGGATCCGGGCGTGGATGAACTTACGTTCAATACCTGGTAAGAAGAGGCTCACTATGAAGGCCACCACCAGGGTGCCTATTACTGCTATTACTGAATATATAAGGTCCATGGTTTATTTCTCCTCATAACTTAATGATCTCAATTGCCCGGTCAGTGCAGGTGAAACAGGGGTCACATTGCACCACAGAAAGCTGGGCATCGGTAATGTGGTGACCTATGCAAGCGTGCTGCATGGCACCGATGTTGGCCATTGATGGTGTTCGGATTACACAGTTTCTGACCCGACCATCCTCCAGGGCATAGGAATGGTAAAGGGTTCCACGTGGAACTTCAATGTAACTTTTGGTAATGGGAGTGTCCTGCATTTCCCAGCTTCTATTGGTTATCGGACCATCTGGTAAGTCACGAACTGCCTGACGTATGATCTTGATTGCTTCTGGTATTTCCAGAACCCTCATCAGTAGTTGTGATTTCACATCCCCATCATCCTGGGTGATTACATCGAATTCAAATGGATCATATTCTGGCATTTCCCTACGTAGGTCCTGGGCAACTCCAGTGGCCCGTAGGGTTGGCCCAGTACAGGCCAGCCTAATTGCATCTTTCTGGCTGATTACTCCCACCCCGGTGATTCTACTTATCACCATGGGATCTGATACAAACCGGTCCGCAAAAGCAGTGGTTTTCTCTTCAAGGAGATCCATGCCATCTGTGATTTGTTTTATTCGATTATCATCCAGTTCACACCGTGGTCTGACCCCTCCCAGAACTGCGGAACCATATTGCACCCTATTACCCCCTATTGTCCCCAGGAGGTCCATTACAGTTTCTCTGATGTAGAAAAGACGCATGGAAAAGGTTTCATGACCGAGTACTTCACTTCCATGGGCCAGGTAGAGTAAGTGGCTGTGGAGTCTTTCCAGTTCTTCCATTATGATTCGGATGTATTTTGCTCGTTCTGGTACTTCTATTCCCAGTGCTATTTCTGCTGTCCGGCATGAGTTCCAGATGTGGCTGTTGGAGCAGATTCCACAGATTTTTTCGGTGAGGCTGTTGGCCTTTTCCACAGGTAGGCCTTCCATGATCCGTTCCACTCCCCGGTGGTTGACTCCCACAGTCATCTCCGCATCGCGGACGATTTCATCTTCCACAAAGAGTCTTAGCCGGTATGGTTCAAGTGCAGCTGGGTGAACAGTTCCCATAGGAACTTCTGCCTCTATAACCGTCCGGTTTTCTTTCTTATCGTCCATTATGTTACACCTTCATGAGTTTTAGATTAATATTTTTGGTTTTTTTTAGTGATGAGTTTAAAGGGGCACTTAGTTACTTATGATCGTTTTTTTTTATTCGGCATTCAGCAGTAAGGGTAATGCGGACACCAGTCCTGCCACCAAATCCTGGGGGCGGACCGCACAACCAGGTACCTTAGCATCAACTGGTATAATCTGATCCACTGGTCCGGCAATTTCCTCTGATGGTATGTCACCATGGCAGTTTTTGTATACTCCACCCATAAGGGCACAGGCTCCAGCAGCTACCACTGCTTTTGGTTCGGGTATAGCTTTGTAGATTTCACGGAGTGGCTGTTCATTTTGTTTGGTTACCGGTCCAGTGACTACCAGGACATCTGCTTCCCGGGGATTCCAGGTTAAAAATACCTTGTACTGTTCCGCATCAAATTTAGGAGATAATATGCAGTTAACAATCTCTATGTCACAGCCATTGCATCCTCCTGTGTACACCAACATCACGTGTACAGCTCGACCCCTGGAATATGATTTCAGGCTCATATGATTCCTCTTAAAGATTTTGTGGATTTTATGTATGGTTAATTTTAAATCCTTATTTCTTATTCTATTATTCTCTTCGTTTTCTTAGGATTGTGTTATCTGCCAAGTACTGGGATATGAATGCTATTTTATCCTCGGATATTTTCACTGGTTTTTCAAGGAGTTGGGATATGTCTGATTCGACTTCGCCAACATCGTTAGGATGTATGGTTCCTGCTTTTCCAAATAATGCATATAATGGGCAGAAATCATGACAGTAGTAACAGTGCACACATTTTTCACTATGCAGGACTGGTAACTGTGTCTTGGTCAGGCCTTCCATGAGTTCCACTGGTTCATCCAGATCCACCATCTCAATGGCTTCGGTGGGGCAAGCATTACTGCAACCACCACATCCAATACAGGATACCTCCGCAACCTTTTCAGTGGGGGTTACACGACCTTCCAGTATCATGTTACGTACTTCCATATCCGTAACCCGGTCGCTGGCAAATATGATCCGTTTAAGGTTAGTGTAGGCTCCTTCCAGGAATATTAGGAATAAATTAGTCATGGTGCCACCTCGAATTCCCTTTCAAATAGTATGGCCCTGGCTGGGCAGGCATTACTGCAACCACCACAGTAGGTGCACTTGGAATCGTCCACCACAATTCGACCATCTTCAGTCTCGTTAATAGCTCCCTCAGGACATATTTTCGTGCATAACTTGCAGTTCATACACATTTTATCCATTACAAATGCGAATCCATCTTTAATGATTTTTTTCCGCATAGTAGTGGTGGGTATTGCATTTACGGGGCAATGAATAGCGCATTTCTCACATAAAACGCATTTATTAGTGTCCACCTCAATGCTTCCCCTTTTAAGTGTGATGGCATCCTTCGGACAGAGTTCTGCACATATCCCGCAGGATATACAGTCATCAGATACTGATCCATCCCAGGTTACGTGTTTGACGCTGCGGGCTTCGTTTACGTCGCAGGCCTTGACACATCTACCACAGGAAACACAGAATCCTTTAATCTTTCTTTCAGTGTCATCTGAAAGTCGGAGGGTTCCCACTGGACAGGCATCAATACAGGCCATGGTTTCACAGTCTTCACACAGGGTGGGATCGTAGCGCAGGTGGCCGTTGATCATTTTGAGTGCTCCGCCTTCACAGGCATCGGCGCATAAACCACAGTTGAGGCAGGAGATAATTTTTCCTTCCACTTTTTCCCCTTCTTCCAGTTTATTGATCTTCACCTGGAAGTCATCCACGAATATGGCCTTGTTGGGACATTCCTGTAGACATTTAAGGCACACTGTGCATTTTTCAGGGTCGATGGTACAGTTTTCAATGGCCCCCACTGGACAGACATCTTCACAGACCCGGCACTCAGTGCATTTACCCTGGGGTTCCACATCCACCATTATGGCCTCGGTGGGACAGTAATATTCACAACGCCTGCAAAGTGTGCATTTTTCAGTGTCAGTTACCAGACTGGTTCTTTCAGCAACTTCGTCCTCCTTTTTAGAGCGTGTGGGAGGTTGAACCGTGAGGTTTAATGATTCCAGGAACTGGACCTGTCGGTCCTCGATAACATCATAGGCATCTATTCTTGCCTTTTCTGGGCAGGATGGAACACATATTCCACATCTGGAACAGATCCCTTTAACTACCCCATCTTCTATTCGAATATTGTTAACGGGACAGGTTAGTTCACAGACCCCACAGGCATTACATTTAGCCCGGTCTACAACGTAGCCTCCGTATTTGTTGCGGAAGATGGCCCGGTTGGGGCAGGCTTCCATGCAGGCACCGCAAGTTATGCAGCTGAAGGCTTTACCATCAATTAGGCGGATTGCCCCAGTAGGGCATTCCTGGATGCACTCTCCAATGCCTTTGCATTTGTTGGTTGTTAGAAACATAAGTTTATACTCCGAATTGATTTTTTTGTTTCTCTGGTGATTATTAGTCTAGTTGACTCCAATCCAGTTTGTCCTGAATTTTCAGTGCAACTCTTTAATATTTGATTTTATTAATCCTGCTTGCAACTCAACTATTATGATTTTATTAATTTTCTGCTTGAGGTTTAGTGCCTCTTCCGAATGTTAATTTACCTAAAATGATACCCACCGCTGCAGCTACAAAACCACTGGCCAATGGAACATCAACGTAATAGGGGAAGGGGCCCAGTGCATAGGCCATTATAAAGGCCACAATGATGAATACTAAGTATACTGGGGTGGTGAATTTCAATCCACTCCGGGGAACATCTCGGATTCGAGTTCCAAGAACGAATCCCAGTAAGAGTCCCAATATTAACGGGCCGATATAGATGTTGATCATTTATTCGACCTCCTCATAATCCAGATCTTCTACATTAGTCTCGGTTGATCCTTTTTCATATTCTTTGAATCCCATGAATGATATTACCACCGCGGTTAAACCCACCATAACTTTTAATCCCACTGCGAAGTTAAGGTAGGGTAATATTCCAGCATGGGTGGGGTCCGGGTAATCGAACAGGTTCTTTATAGCCACCGGGACAATGTGGTAGATATCCACCCCTAAGTTGTAAAGGTAAAATCCAGAGAACACCAGTCCAGCTATTCCCAGTAAGACAAATAACAAAGCACCTACACTTTCCACTCCCGCCAGGAAATCATGGGAAAGATGTAGTGGGCTGTCTTTAAGTCCGTATACTATTAAACAGAATATTAAAGCGGCTGCTATCATTGCTCCACCCTGGAATCCTCCTCCAGGAGTGATGTGTCCTCCCAATATGGTGAGAACACCCAGGCACATGATAACCATGGCTGCCGGGAATACGAATATTTTGAGTATGGTGCTCATTCTATTTACCTCCCAGTTGGGCTTTGCCCCGCCCGAATACTAGTAAAACCGCTATAACTGCAGTTACCAGGATAAGGGCTTCACCTAAAGTATCATAACCCCTCCAATCAAATACCACTATGGTTACCATGTTGGGGGCTATTTTAGGACCCACATAGTTGTAGATATAACTTATACCTGGATATATCATCTGTTTGAATTGATATGTGGATTCAAATATTGTAACTGCAAATATAAAGAGGGAAAATCCCATTATAATTTTTCTTATTCCTTCAGACATTCAAATTCCCCCAGTAGAATAGGGTAATTACTATGGCCAGAGCCAACATGACATAGAACATCATAGAGGCTATTGAATCGTTTTGTTCCTTCTTAAAACGCGGCATTAGAGGCATGGCCACCAGGGCTGCCAGTAAAACCACCAGCACTGCCACAATCATCAGGACTTTGCTCACCATGCGCAGCATAATCAGGGCCACCAGTATGGATGAAATCAGGGTTATCTCTGCAGTTAACATGGATGAAGTGGACATGTTAGTTATTGCAGCATCATCCCCCAATCCCTGAATGTCTTTTATCTTTTTAACTATCAAATCGTAGAGGTTCATACTATACCTCCTGTTAAGCTGGTTGCCAGTGGCTGCAAGTAGGTGGTCACTACTTGTGGGAAGAGTCCGAAGACTATACAGACCGCCAGGAACACCAATAATGCAATGATGGTTGCTTTGGGCATATCTTCATTTTTCAACTCTAGTTCAGCCGGCTTTGGGCGTAGGAAAACAGCGTGGAACGCTTTCATGAAGGTCATGAAGGTGACGATACTTAAGAGTATCATGATCACCCCTAACTCTGGGAAACCAGCATTAATGGATGCCTGGATAAGCATGAGTTTACTCTGGAATGCATTTAGTGGTGGTACTCCGGCCATTGCAAATCCTGCTAACAATACCAGTAGGGCTACTAGTGGATTTCTAGCCATCATACCTCCCAGTTTACGAGTGTCGCTGACTCTGGTCTGGTAGAGTACTGTACCGAATCCTATGAACAGGAAGGCAGTGATTATTGCTTCGTTAACTGCCTGGAATAATCCGGCAGTTATTCCGAATGCCGTGCCCAGTCCCAATCCTATACCTATGTATCCCAGTTCTCCCACTGCCAGGAATCCGATCATCCGTTTGATGTCGGTCTGGACAATGGCCATGGTGATTCCCAGGATCATGGCCAGTAGGGATGCTCCCAGTATCACCCACTGTGAAAAGGGTAGATAGGAGAATATTCTCAGTATTATGATTCCCAGGGCAACGAAAGTGAAGACCGAAAAGGCCTGAATGAGGGCTGCTCCACTGGGGAGTGCTTTACTGTAAATGGCTGATTTGATGGTGTGGAATGGGGGAAGTCCCGAGCCATATAACCATCCGAATACTATTAACCCACATGCCATTAAGAGTACTGGATTTTGAGGATTAACCAATCCGTTTTTCAGTGAATAGATAATATCAGTGATGTTCACGTTACCAGTTACTCCCAGTAGGAGTGCTATCCCCAGGAGGAGTAATGGTGCGGCTATGCTTCCCAGTATCATGTATTTGAGGGCGGTTTCATAGTTACCCTTCACATTGGAGACCAGCACTATTCCCACTGTGGCCAGGGCTGCGATTTCAAAGAAAACATATAGGTTGAATATGTCATCGGTTAAGAGTATAGCAGTTAATGCGGCAATTCCCATGAACATCATGTATCCGTAGACTCCAGATGGTCGGCGGGTTTCATAAAGTGAGGTGAATATGGCCAGAAGCCCCACCAATCCCAGGATGAATACGAATATTTTCTGGGCGCTCTGGAAGGAATAAGTGATTGCCGGGTGGAAGGTGTTTAAAGCCGTTCCAGTGATGAGTGAGGGTAGATTGTTGGATAAGGTTGGGTTTTCAATGAGGGGGGCATATCCACCAAAGTAATGTAAACCATAATTGGCCAGAATGGGTAATGCTGGTAGTAACAAAGCTAAAACAATGGCTATGGTTTTTATTGTGCGGTCCTTTTTGTGTAACAGGTTCAAAAATAGGGCGCACAGTATGGGAACAATAACCATCAGGGGTATTAAGAGGTTCACATTATCCCTCCAGTACCATTGTGATCTATATTATTGATTTTGTTGGAATTGTAAAGTGACATTTGATTACTCTCCCAGAATCTCCTTGGCGCTTAAGGATCCGCGCTTTTTGTAGAGTACGATGATGATTCCCAGCATCACAGCCATGGTACTAGCTCCGATTACAATACTGGTTAAAACCATTGCAAATGGAAGGGGGTAGGCTGCGTTCTGTGAGAACCATTCTGCGGCCATGCCTGGTAGGTATATGTATACTATTCCTCCAGGTTTGTAACCCATGGCAATCAAAAACAGGTTCACCCCGTCTCCTATGAATGCAAGACCGATTACCTTTTTGATGAGATTGTCCAGGAATGCTGCGGCAAAAATACCGATGATAATCAGGGCCACAGCAGTAAATAATGATGCGATTTGTACGTCAATGACCATCTTATTCCTCCATCCTGCGTGTTTTGTAAACTGCCAGTGCAAAGAACACCGGGATGATAGCTGCTCCCACAATGGCCTGGGTAAGGGCCACATCGGGGGCCAGTAAATACTGGTACAGGATGGCAATTGAAGCTCCACTGATACCAGTCAGGATTGCTGCTTTCAATAGATCCCTTTGCATTAAAGCGAAAATAGCTCCTAAAACTGCGGTTAGCATGAATAAGTATTCAATCATCTTTATCCTCCCCATAATAGTAGCCATTAGCTATGGCGTGGGATGCGAAGGGTGTTAATATAAAGTAAACTCCGGCCAGCAGGGGTTCTCCCAGTACAAGTAGGGCAACCATACAAGCCACATCTATAACGCCCAAAATGTGTATACGTGCGTATAAAACCCTTTCCATGTCATCTTTATATCTTATAATTCCAATAGCCGTTAGAATGACCAGTACTGCTGCTACGAGAAGTATTATTGATTTTATAATGGTGATTATATCATCCACGGGCATACCCCCTTAACACTCGGGCAAAGGCAATGGTTCCTACCATATCCATAATTAACAGGGCCATTGCTATATCACGGCAAAAGGCAATACCGTAAAGATTCTGTAACAGGATCAAAAATGTGGCTACCGCAATGGTAAACCCGGATAATCCCACCAGCCCCATGGCTATGGTCTTGCGGGTGGCGATCCTGATGGTGGCTACGGCAAATATAGCCAATGCCGCCATTAGTACATATTGTGAGATTACAAACAAGTTCATTCTAACATCCCTTTTATGTATGGTTCAAATGGTATAACATCCTCATTGGAACGTGGAGTTATGGTAGCTACCCTTAAAACCTGTTTTTCCGAGTCAAGATCAATGGATAATGTCCCGGGAGTAAGGGTGATGCTGTTGGCAAGAATGGTCTGGGAAATTGGTCTTTCCAGAACGGTGGGGATTTCCACCACAACTGGATCCACCTTACCATTTACAGTTCTGATTGAAACGTCAATGGTGGCTTTGATTATCTCCCATATCAACACAATGAAATAGGCGATTCCGTAGAATATTCTGGTTATAAACATGGTAAATTAGCCCCTTAATCTTTTAATATTGATGGATCATAAACAGTGAGCACCGTACTGGGCAAAGGCCGTATTCCGGTTATCACGCGCATTAATTTGATTCATCGTGACCATTATTATGACCATGATAAATTACAATTCATCATTATAAAACATGATATATAAAGATAACTAAATTTCCTTTCCAGCCCCCAAACATCAGTCACCTAATATATTAAATAGGATATTAAAAGAAGCACACCTTACCCGAAAAAACACATTACCCGAAAAGATCCACACTACTAAAACCTAATGATTTTCCAACCCACATTTGGAATCTTTACTTCAAAGGCCTTTTTAACTATGCTAATTTTAGGGATTGCAAATATTTAAATGGATTAAAATTATTTAACTGGATTTCCATCAAATTGATTTCAGGCAGTTGTAAAAAATAGTTTACTAGAAGGTAATGTTCTCCAGGTAGAATATATATAAGGGCCACTCCCACCAGCCACAGGGTGACAATGAATAGTCCGGTGATTTTACCAAATCGGTGCTTGGAAATGGGGCCAAAGAGTTTAACACCATTACCGGTGAAAAGATCCAGGATCAGATGACTCAGTGAACCTACAAATAAGGCGGTGGCCACGTAGATAAAGTTGAAACTGGTTAACGGTGTTAAAAATATACCAATCGTTACCAGTAACGCGTATAAAATGAGTAAGCCCCTGTTTAAAACTATAATTCCCAGAATTAATGATGTTAAGAGGAAAGAAACCCTGAGATCAGGGGTTAAACTTCCCAGAATATTCTGAAAACTGATTACAAAGAGGGCCAGGCAAGCTGCTGCCAACCCAGTTCCGAAGATAGAGTGTACAAAACCCCGATGTTGGGCAACAAAAAAGAATAAAGCTATACTGATCAATAATATTCCTGGAAATGGAGTTATTTTGAAAAACTGTAATATTAGTGCCAGTATTCCCCCTGCAAGAGCCATTAAGACAAGGTTCCGGTAACGGAAACTGGTGTCCAGATCCACCACCGATGCCCCGACCACAGCCAGGGATAGGTAGTACACATCTGGAAAGAAGGGAAATATCATTATAAGCGAGAATAATATGTGTTTTTTATAAGAAGGCATTTTTATCAGTTCTAAAGAGGATGGTTACTGGGCGGGTGACTTATGATTTAGATGACTAATAACTCAATAGTTTTCTACTAAAACCGTTCTGTACTGTTTTAGGAAGTAATATAATGTTAAAAGTACGTTATGTGCCATACAAGGACATTATATGTTAAACTACGTTTAATTGTATAATGGCACATAATTTTAAAATTACGTTAAATGATGTTGAAATAGGTTAGGAAAGAATTCATCTGTAGTAATGACCTTTCCACACTCCCTGAATCCAGTTTTCCATTTCTGGAAACCACTTCACAGGTTACCGCGGGGATCCCCTTAATATTCAATTCATCTTCCAGCGCCCCACCGTATAGTTTACCAGCCTGTTCCTGGGAAATGATCTTAGAAGATGTCTCGCTGGTTATATGGCTGGCTATCTTAAAACTTTCGAAACATGGCTTTTTAGAGCAGAAAACGCTTTCTACCCCTGGATTGCTCTGGGGTTGTGTGGAGTGAAAGTCTGCTGCTGCCTGGATTTTCAGTTTTTGAGCAGTTTTTAAAATGGTGTTGGAGATGTATCCTTCCTTAAATGTATTCCGATTCATATCCCACCCCTTGAATCTTCGTGAATTTTTCATGGTGGCATAGGGTATGGCAATGGGGATGATATAAACTGTTCCATTGACTTTTTTATCCTCTAACTGGTTTAATAGTTTGAAAAAAGCCACTTGGGGTGGGAGTTCGTTTCCATGAATTCCTGCACATAAAAGAATGCGGGGAGATCCGGAACCAAATTTTAAAAGAGGGGTTCCCTTTAAAGCGGCTTTGATTAAAGGTTTTCCAATGCTGCCCTGATCCAGTTTCTCCCATAAATCCTGATTAAGGGAAATGTCTCCTCCGGTATCCTGGGCAATAGTTAGTATTTCACCTTCCATGATTAACACCGTACATGAATAGAATGTTTCTCCCAAGTAGTGGGGGGAATATATCCCCTATCATTGGATAACTAGTATATCACTGTGTTTGATCCCTATTATTTAATTTATCTGGTGAGGTAAGAAGAGATAATTCAAACTATTAGAGATTATGCGAACTATGATAATCACGATGTTGGGTAACCCACTGGATAGATATATATGGGAGTTTCAGTGGAAGGCAACTTTAAAAGGTTTATCATCTGATCATCGTAGAATGAGCCAATGGCCACCGTGCCCATACCATGGGCAACTGCCTCTAAATATATGTTCTCCCCAATATGGCCGGCTTCAATATCCACGAATCGGGTGCTGATTCTCTCATCTGGATATTTTTCCTTCATTTTCTGATAGTTTCCGGTGATGACCAGGCTGATGGGTGCGGTTTCAACCCATTTTTGCTGGTGAGCTGCTTGTGACAGATTATATCTCTGGTCACCTTCTGCGATCTTTTCTAAGGTGTTGTTAAAAGGATTATAATGATATATACCGGCTCCAAGTCCCTGTACACTATTATTACCCGTTACCAGGTATATTTCCATAGGGAAAACATGACCAGCAGATGGTGCGGTCCGGTAATTTCTTTCAGAATCAGTAATACCCTGTGAAGCCCAGAGGAGTTGTGAAACATCCTGCAAAGTTAGAGAAGTTGTACTGTAAGTTCTAACTGAACGCCGGCTTTTTATGGCCTGATCCACGGACATGTTACTGGTAACTGTGGCGGGGGGAAGTTCAAAAGTTCCTAAAACTATTCTGGATTGATTTTCTCTTTGGACCGGTTTTAGGGAAGTGGTGGAGACCAGGTACACTACCAGGAAAGTTAGGAGTAATATAATGGCCAGAAGAATATATTGACTCTTTTTTCGCATTGCATGCCCCCAATTATAGTACCAGTCCAAACTGTCACTAAGTAACATTCACAAAAATCTATAAAACTTCTTTGTCTTGAAAAAACTTTAATATTAGAGATATATTAAATTATCCCAGAGATATCCTAAGATTTTTAGATTTGCCAAAAATTGTATAACTACAATTGTACTTCATAAATAATATATATTAGAATCAGAAGATGAATCTAAATTCACGATTGTTATGACCTACGATTTGATAATCATATCTATCACCCTCATAGTTGCCTATTTAGTTAGTTACATTCTTTACCGTGAGGATTATATTAAAAAATCCATCCACATTCGTTTATGGAATATTCTTATTTTAATTACCTTTCTGATATCTGCAGGGGCAGGTTTAGTGCTTATTGGCCTTGCACAATATGGAGTTGCCCTTCCAATCAGCCAGGAACTCCTATACTGGCATGTTCAGATTGCCATAGCCATGTTCTGGATTGCCATTTTCCACATACACTCTTACTGGATGCCATCATCCCACGGAAACCCTAGGGACCCCCCAGATAAATCAACTCAGTCCCCTGGAAAATCCAAACCCACCTCCCAAAAATCAGTTCTGCCCCCTGGGAAGTCAAATGAGAACTCTGATAAAAAAATGGGGAGGGTTTTAAAGTGAAAAAACTGTATGTGGTTATTCTAATTGCTCTACTCACACCAATAGCAGTTTATGCCTGGAATGACTGCCCCTACGGTACAGTGAATGATCCTTTCCCAGGCCAGTGCCCCCGTTACGTAGACACCAACCAGAATAGAATATGTGACCATTCTGAATCCCCCAGTTCCGGATCTCTAAGCAATGTTTCAGCAACTGGACAGGCCAATAACAGTGCTACTAATAATAATGGCAATAGTAGCCCTAATAACATTCTGAAGGCTAATTCAGTTCCCCCAGAAAATTTTAACCTGATACCGGTGGTCATAACCACCATTATCATTTATTTGGTTACATATTTACTGTACTTGGAACAACGTCTGAACCAGAATCTCTACCATGCTATCTGGAAATATGTGCTTATGGCTAGTTTAATTGCCACCGGGGTAACTGGGCTTATTCTGACCATATTCATAAACTATGGAATCCAATCTTCCTGGAATTTAACCATTGATTTCTGGCATGCTGAATTTGCCATTGTACTGGCAGTCAGCACATTACTCCACCTTCACCTTTACTGGAAACAGGTGAAAAGAGTTTTTAAAGTATGAATATCCTGTATTTAAGTGATTGACAATGTTTTTATTAGATATTTATTGATTAACAATCTTTTTAAACTTAAATAATAGATAAAAGCATATAGTTCGCTTTAGTTTCAAATCCTTTCTAAATTTAGGCCCCTGCTGATCATTCCTGATAATCCCCCTCCCAATCTTTCACTTTTGTGTGAAAAAGGGTAATTATAATCCTCCCAAAAAAATAGGCCAAATGAATATAATGTATAATAAAGTTTTTTATAGGCCTACCATCATAACTTTATCAATATTTATTCTAACTCTTAATTCAACAATCAATCAATAATACAATGAAATCAGAAATTAATGGAGATTTAAAAATGGAAAAAGTGGTTCTGGCGTTCAGCGGTGGCCTGGACACCTCAGTATGTATAAAATTATTGGAAGAGAAATATGACAAGAAAGTTGTGACTGCTTGTGTGGATGTTGGGCAGCCGGAAGACGAAATCACACGACCTGCTAAACTTGCTGGTGAGATGGGATTGGAACATTACACCATCGATGCTAAAGACGAATTTGCACGCGAATTCATATTCAGAGCCATTAAGGCCAACGCAGTTTACGAAGGTTATCCCCTGAGCACTGCCCTGGCTCGCCCTCTTATTGCCATTAAAATTGTGGAACTGGCTGAAAAAGTGGGTGCAAATTCCATTGCCCATGGTTGCACTGGTAAAGGAAATGATCAGTTCCGTTTCGAATCCATCATCAGGTCATATTCTCCCTGCGATGTTATTGCCCCAATAAGGGATTTGAACTTAACCCGGACAGAAGAAGTGAAGTACGCCCAGACCCATGGGATACCCCTGCCCTCAGATAAGCTTTACAGTATCGATGAAAACTTGTGGGGCCGTTCCATAGAAGGGGATATCCTGGAGGATCCTATGGTGGAAACCCCGGAAGAGGCCTTCAGCTGGACCCGTTCAACGGAGAATGCCCCTGATGAGGCGGAAGTACTGGAGATCTCCTTTGAGGAGGGTGTTCCCACTGAGATCAACGGGGAACTCATGGGACCCCTGGATATTATTGGTAAAGCCAATGAAATCGCAGGACTGCATGGAATTGGCAGGGTGGACATTATGGAGGACCGAATCATCGGCCTCAAATCAAGGGAAAACTACGAAACTCCCGGTGCTTTCCTGTTAATCGCTGCTCACCGTGCCCTAGAACAGCTAGTTTTAACCAGAGAAGAATTGAAATTCTCTGAAATTGCATCACAAACATACTCCGAACTGGTCTATAATGGCTTGTGGCATGAACCACTCCGTGAGGATCTGGACCAGCTAATTGACAATATGCAGGGCCGTGTGTCCGGTACAGTACGGTTAAAACTCCACAAAGGCAATATACGCATCCTGGGAAGACAATCCCCATTTAGCCTGTACCAGGAGGAAGCAGTTTCCTTTGAGGATAAGGAGATGGACCAGCGGGAAATGGCAGGTATGGTCAAAAATTACGGGATTCAGGCTGCTTGTTACCAGGATATCTGTCGCCGGGAATGATCAATTAGAGATTTAAGGGTCAATTTAGATTGAAAATTAGGATAAAAAAATCAGATGATGTGAAGAGGATTTAGTCATGGAATTCCTGACCATAGTGATCATTGGAATAATCCTCTTAGTGGTGGGAGTATTCGGAGTAGGTCTTCTATTAAAGCTGGGAAAGGTTGCCCTGAGCATCCTGGTGCACATGGTACTGGGATGGATACTCCTCTTCATCTGGAACATCCTTCCCTTTTTCAAGATCCCCATCAATATACTCACCATGCTGGTGGCTGGTTTTGGGGGAATTATTGGTGTGGGTGTGCTTATTCTAGCTAAAGGGCTTGGTTTGTATTAATTTAATTAATAATTAAATTTTTTTTAGATACTTTAACTCTCAAAAATAGAAATTTAATCTCAAAAATAGAAATGCTAATCTTCTTTATTAAATATTTTTTCCCCAATTAATGGCAAGTAGAATAGTCAACTATTCTTAGATTAAATTTAAAATTAAAACTCTTTTGGGATAAATAGTTTTAGAATTAAATTAAAAGCAAAGTATTATCCCTTGTACTGAACCATAGTTTTATAGTAACTGTCAGTAACTTATTAACCACTGTTTTGGAGTTAAAACCATGGCCATCAAAGACCGGAGGGAACGTGAAAAGGAACAACGGCGTAATGATATTCTTAAAGCAGCTGAGAAGTTATTTTTATCCAGAGGCTATGATGACGTTTCCATGAACGATATTGCCCAGGAAGTTGAATTGAGCAAAGCCACCCTGTACCTTTACTTTGATAACAAAGAAGAACTATTTTTTGCCATTGTACTGCGAGGTAACCTGATCCTGAACTCCATGATCAGAACCGAAGTTGAAGAGGCAGAATCAGGAATTGACAAAGTTTCAGCATTCAGAAAAGCCTATCATGAATTTAACAGGGATTATTCAGAGTACATTCGCATTTATAAATATTTCCAGTCAGGAAGATTTGATCTAGACTGCATGGTGAATCCAGAAGAGGCTGCTGAATCACCACGAAAAAATTCGGAAAATAATAAATTTAAATCCCCAAATGTCAGCGAATACCTTTATAAAATTCATAAAATGCGTGGAGAACGTTTTTCTATAATGTGTAATTCTGTCCAGATGGGTATTGATGATGGTACCATTCGTTCTGATGTGAATCCATCAGAAGCAGCAGTTCTATTATCCTCAATCTCTAAAAACATGTCGGATATTCCCCAGGATCATGAAAAATTACTGGAAAAGCAAGGTATTGATCGTGAGAAATTTGTGATTGATGTAGAGGATCTTATCCGGCACATGATAATGAATTACCAACAAAAATAAGTTTTCATATTATTTGTGGACTTGATAATTAATTGTAGACTTTTATTGCGGACTTGATAATTTTTAATTGATTTTTTTTAAATATAACCCCCCTTATTTTAATGATATTTGATGATTGGCTGAATATTTACTAGGTTTTTATAGTAATACTATTAAATGATTTTAAACTATTTTTATCCTCTTGAAACGGTTTGATTATTACTAATCCTGGAAAATTTGCTTCTAGAAAATCAAACCGAAATCCTTATAAGTTCCTACTACCGGTTACTAAATAACCGACAGTCATTAAATTATTGTTGGTTATGTTATAACTAAAAGTAACATTATCACTAAGAGTTACATTATCACTAAAGGTTACATTATCACTGAGAGTTACATTATCACCATCGGTCTGGACAATGAATGAGAAAGAAATTAAAGTTCAGATCCTACTTCATCAATCACGTTCCCCCCTACAGATTCGAAGATAGAGACCTTTGCCAGTCTCTTCTTCAACCCCCTATTAAAAAATTAAAGAGGTGTAAACGTTATGCCAACCTATGAAGACAAAATAGACCTATATGGCGCAGATGGTAAGCTTTTAGAGAGCGATGTCCCTCTAGAGGCAGTAAGTCCAATGTTAAACCCCACAATTGAAAATATTGTGCAGGAAGTCAAGCGATCCGTTGCTGTTAACTTAGCCGGGATTGAAAAATCACTGGACAAAGCAGCTTACGGCGGCAAATCTAATTTTATTCCAGGAAGAGAACTAAAACTACCTATTGTAGAAAATGTCGACGTCCTGGCAGAAAAAATTGAAAAAATGATCCGTATTGATGATGAAGACGACTTCAACCTCAAACTCATCAACAAAGGGGACCAGTTACTGGTACAGTTACCATCCCAACGAATGAAAATGGCTGGAGACTACACAGTTTCAACCATGGTCACTGGTTCAGCAGTGGTGCAGGCCATTATCGACACTTTCGATGTGAGCAAGTTCGATGCCTCAGCTATAAAAACCGCTGTTTTAGGCCAATACCCACAGACAGTTGATTTCTCTGGTGCAAATGTCAGTGCCTTACTCGGCCCACCACAGATGCTAGAAGGTATGGGCTACGGTCTCCGAAACATCATGGCCAACCACGTGGTAGCCATAACCAAGAAAAACACCTTAAACGCAGTAGCACTATCTGCACTCCTAGAACAGACAGCTAACTTTGAAATGGGTGACGCTATAGGTGCATTCGAAAGATTCCACCTCCTAGGATTAGCTTACCAGGGACTAAACGCTAACAATCTGGTATTCGATCTGGTTAAACAAAACGGTAAAGGAACCGTGGGCACCGTTGTAACCTCACTGGTGGAAAGAGCACTTGATGACGGAGTTATCAAAGTGGCCAAAACCATGCCATCAGGCTACAACATCTACGAACCAGTTGACTGGGCATTATGGAATGCATATGCAGCAGCCGGATTAATGAGTTCCGTTATCGTGAATATCGGTGCTTCCCGAGCAGCTCAGGGAGTTGCATCCACCCTACTGTACTACAATGACATACTTGAATTTGAAACCAGCCTACCTGGTGTTGACTACGGTCGCGTAGAAGGAACCGGTGTGGGAATGAGCTTCTTCTCTCACTCCATCTATGGAGGCGGAGGTCCAGGTATCTTCCACGGAAACCACGTTGTAACCAGACACAGTAAAGGATTTGCAGTACCATGTACCGCAGCAGCAATGTGTATGGACGCTGGAACCCAGATGTTCTCACCAGAAATGACATCCGGAATGGTGGGAAGCATATACAGCGATATCGAATATTTCAAAGAGCCCCTCAAGTACATAGCCGACGGAGCTCGCGAAATAAAAGACCAGATATAAGTATGCTCAGGTGATCAGATGGAACAAATCAAGGCAATTGATGTGAGAATTTTTCCTCACCGACGCCTGAAACCAGAAACCACTGAGAAAATTCTGAGTGAGTTACTGGATCTGGAGGGAGTCTTAAGATTCCTGGTGAACGGAGAATCCCTACCCAACGTTGTAGGATACGGTCCTGCAAGGGGAACCAGTGTTAACCATCCTGATAGAAAGATCATTACTGTAAAAGGAAAAGAAGTTGAACTTTTAGTTTCTGTTGGAGAAATAGTAGTCACCATAAGACACGAAAATCTGGAAGACTTTGTTGAAAAAACAAAAGCCATTCTTGAAGAAACCCTGAATTTCGGTTTTGATGTAGGAGTAGGTGTTTTCACCAGAACAAAGACTACTGTATCGGATCATTTGAAAATAGGCTACGGAATTGAAGATGATATTGATCCCAGCCTCATAGGACTAGTAGATCCCAAGACAAATTCCAAAGAAACTGTGAAGTTAATAGGTGATTGAACATGTCATACAAACCCCAGTACACCCCTGGAGAAACAAAAATAGCTCAAAACAGAAGGAACCACATGGATCCTGATTTTGAGATGAAAACAATCAGAAGTATTAATGATGAAGATATTGTCAGCGTTTTAGGTCACAGAAATCCTGGAGAAAGCTACAAATCAGTGCACCCTCCATTAGATGAAATGGATTTCGATGATGATTTAATGAAAGATCTGGTAGAACCTATCCCTGGAGCAAAAGAAGGGGGCAGAACCAGATACGTACAATTCGCAGATTCAATGTACAACGCTCCTGCACACCCTTACGACAGGGCCCGAACCTACATGTCAAGGTTCAGAGGAGTGGACACCGGAACCCTTTCCGGACGACAGGTTATTGAAATCCGAGAACTGGATTTAGAAAAAATTTCAAAAACATTACTGGAAACCGAATTCTTTGACCCTGCAAAAACTGGTTTAAGAGGAGCAACAGTACACGGTCACTCCCTAAGGCTAGATGAAAACGGACTCATGTTCGACGCTCTGCAGAGATACGTCTACGATGAAGAAACCGGTAAAGTATCCTACGTTAAAGACCAAGTAGGACGACCACTGGACACTCCTGTAGATGTAGGAGAACCACTGGATGAGGAACACCTCAAAGAAATCACCACCATTTACCGCAGCGACAACGTGGGTATGAGAGAAGACAAAGAAGCTCTTGAAGCAGTTTTAACTATCCACGAAGCCAGAACTGATGGTGGATATGGATTAGGAGTTTTCAAAAACGATTTAAAAGCAAAACTGGGTGATGACAAATGAACAATGAAAAGAAGCTCTTCTTAAAAGCTTTACAAAGTAAATTTGATGAAGATCCCAAACAAAATCACACCGACTTTTACTGTTTCGGAGGCTGGAAACAGTCCCCTCGAAAAAGAGAATTCGATGAATACGCTAAAAAAGTAGAAAAAGAAAGGGGCATCCCATTCTACAACCCTGACATCGGAGTACCACTGGGTCAGCGTAAACTAATGGCTTACAAAGTTTCAGGAACCGACACCTACGTAGAAGGAGACGACCTGCACTTCTGTAACAACGCAGCTATCCAGCAACTCTTAGATGATATTAAAAGGACCATCATCGTGGGAATGGACACTGCACACTCTGTACTACAAAAAAGGTTAGGTGTGGAAGTTACCCCCGAAACCATCAACGAGTACATGGAAACCATCAACCACGCATTACCTGGTGGTGCAGTGGTTCAGGAACACATGGTGGAAGTTCACCCTGGTTTAGTGGGAGATTGTTACGCCAAACTCTTCACTGGTGACGACAGCCTGGCCGACGAACTGGATTCCCGATTCTTAATTGACATCAACAAGGAATTCCCAGAAGAACAGGCTAAAATGCTGAAAGAATACATCGGTAACAAAACCTACCAGATCAGCCGAGTTCCTTCCCTAGTGGTACGAACCTGTGATGGTGGAACAGTATCCCGATGGTCTGCAATGCAGATCGGTATGAGTTTCATCGCCGCGTACAAACTGTGCGCAGGTGAAGCAGCTATTGCTGATTTCTCATACGCAGCTAAACACGCTGACGTTATATCCATGGGAAGCATCCTCCCAGCACGAAGAGCAAGGGGACCAAACGAACCTGGAGGTATTCCATTCGGTGTAATGGCTGATATGGTACAGACCTCACGTGTATCTGAAGACCCAGCAGAAGTATCCTTAGAAGTTATTGCTGCCGCAGCCACCATCTACGATCAGATCTGGCTAGGTTCTTACATGTCCGGTGGAGTAGGTTTCACCCAGTACGCAACCGCAGCTTACACTGACGATATTCTGGACGACTTCCTATACTACGGTATGGAATACGTGGACGGTAAATACGGTATCTGCGGAACTGAAGCAACCACTGAAGTGGTTCACGACATAGCCGCAGAAGTAACCATGTACGGACTGGAACAGTACGAATACCCAGCTCTCCTGGAAGACCACTTCGGTGGTTCACAGCGAGCAGCAGTTGTTTCCGCAGCTGCCGGATGTTCCGTTGCCTTTGCAACTGGAAACTCCAACGCCGGAATCAACGGATGGTACTTAAGCCAGATCCTACACAAAGAGACCCACAGCAGACTCGGTTTCTACGGTTACGACCTGCAGGACCAGTGTGGAGCATCCAACTCTCTCTCCATCAGGAGCGACGAAGGTCTGATCCACGAACTACGTGGTCCTAACTACCCTAACTACGCCATGAACGTGGGTCACCAGCCAGAATACGCAGGAATTGCCCAGGCACCACACGCAGCTAGAGGAGACGCATTCTGTGTGAACCCTCTAATAAAAGTTGCATTTGCTGACAAGGACCTAGCCTTCGACTTCACCAGTCCAAGGAAATCCATCGCCAAAGGTGCTCTACGAGAATTCTTACCTGGCGGAGAAAGGGACTTAATCATTCCTGCTTTATAAGCAGAGTGATACCCAAGTATAAATGTGGATTTTAATATCCACAACCTTTTTTATTTTAATTTTTGTTAATTTTCTGTTATTTCTGACTTCTAACTCCATTACAAATTCCCTGAAATTGGGATGGATGGATTATTCCACCTTAAATGAGAATAATAAAAAAAAAGAATTTTTTTCTTCTGAAAGAATCCAGTATTTTAATCCTGAAATTTATTGAACCACATTATTAAAAAAAAAACGTTTCAAGAATTAATTGATGTATGCAGATGGTATAAACTTCAAAACATCAGTAGCCTTGAAATTATAACCATATTCCTTTAAGGCTATATCCCCGGCCGAACCATTGATATAGGCTCCTAAAAAGGCTGCTTCAAAACCATCATACCCCTGGGCAAGTAGTGCCCCGGTTAAACCAGCCAGACAATCCCCAGTTCCACCCACACTCATTCCAGGATTTCCCGTGCTGTTTAACTTGAGTCGGTCATTGCGGGCTATGATATCCACTGCTCCCTTTAAAAGCACCGTGGTTTCAGATTCTCTGGAAACCTCTTTAACCACATGAATCTTATCCTGCAGATTCAGTGGGGCTCCTATGCCTGAAAATTCCCTGAACTCCCCAGCATGAGGGGTTATAACCGTTTCATGAACTCTCCGTGGTAAAACACTTGGACCTACCAGTTTAAGGGCATCGGCATCTATCACCATTGGTTTTTCAATTTCCACCACCAGATCATTAACTGCCAGTGCAGTTTCACTTTCCCGACCTAACCCACACCCTATGACCACCGAATCGAAGTTTTCTGAAATTTTAACCAGTTCATCAGTGTCTTTAGGGTTAAGGAAGTCATTGGATAAACTGTGCACAATAATATCTGGAGAATAGGATCTGATGACCGGTGATAATTCCCGTGGACAGGCCACCACTGCTATATCTGCACCGGCAGCCAGAGATGCGAGTGCGGCCAGTGCCGGGGCACCAGAATACTCCCTACTCCCACCAATTACCAGAACCTTACCATTTTGACCTTTATGAGATCCATCATCCCTTTTTTTAATGCGCAGGAGGTCTCCCGGTCCGGTGAATAATTCAGCTTCAGCAGGTATTCCAATGTCACCTACCTCAATATTACCCACGTACTCCACACTGGCAATGTTCAATCCCACTTTAACCTTGTGAAAAGTTATGGTGACATCCGCCTGAACCGCTTTATCAGTTACCATTCCAGAGGCTGGATCAACACCAGTGGGCACATCCACGGCTACTTTAAACCCTTCGGACTGGTTGATGATATCCACCGCTGTAGATACTGGTTCTCGAAGATTTCCCCGGACTCCAGTACCTAGAAGTGCATCCACCACCACATCCGCATCGGCGGGGTGCAGTTCTGATGAATCCCTCACTACTCCTAGGCTAAGTGGACTGGTACCCCGGTCCATGGACTGGAGAACTTCCCAGTTCAAACTAGCTTCCCTGGATTTTATCAGTGCCTGGTCGGATAACAGGAATACTGCAACTTCAAAACCGCGGTTAATTAGATATCGGGCAGCTACAAATCCATCACCACCATTTCCACCGTTACCAGCATAAATAACCACTTTGCAGGGCTCTTTGTGATTTATTATTACATTGGACAGGCATCTTCCAGCGTTTTCCATGAGAGAAGTTCTTGGAATGCCCATGGCAACTGCATTGGCATCTGCAACCATCATATCCTTGGGAGTCATGATATCACTACTTATAATTATAAGAAAGATGATATTTAACCATGCCTAATGTTAGAAAGATTCAAAAAGTGAAATTAATTTATTTGTTATAAATAACGTTGCCCCTGGTGATGATTTGCAGGTCCCTAACACTTCAATGCCTATTGTTCCTTCAATTCCATTTTCAGTGATTAAATATCCTATAATCGCTGTAGTGGGACTGTTAACCTATGGCATAATTGGATCATTACTCATCATGCGCCTTGACATTGTAAATGCGGTTTATTTCACCATCATAACCACTGCCACTGTTGGTTATGGGGATATAAGCCCACAAAGTCCAATACAAAAATTTTTTGTGGTCACCTTGGTCCTGGGGGGAGCCAGTTTAATTGCTTATGCATTCACTTTAATAATTATGGTGGTTTCCATGACTGTAGAAGATATAACCTCTGGAGCAAGACACAGGAGAATGATAAGAGCCGCCAAGAACCATTTTGTACTCTGCGGCTATGGGAGAGTAGGTAGCGCAGTTCATAATGAGCTTTTAAAAAGGAATTACAAAGTTATCATTGTGGAGAAAGATCCCGCTATAGTGGAGAAAGAACTCTGGGATGACAAGGATATCCTGGCCATACCCGGCGATGCCACTGATGAGAATGTGATGATCGAGGCAGGGATAGAGAAGGCAAGGGGAGTTATAATCACCACCGGAGATGATGTGGATAACCTTTTCATAACCCTAACTGCACGGGAAATACATCCTGATATCTGGATTGTCACCAGGGCCAGTAAAAAGGTTAATATAAAGAGATTATACCGTTCAGGGGCTAATCAGGTTATATCTCCTGAAAGCAGTGGTGCTGAGGATATCTATTTTGCAGCTATTCAACCCACCATCATGAAGATCACCGAGATGCATGACGTGGGAGACATTCGCAAGGAGTCGGAAATAATCCTCAAACACGGTTGTGCTCTGGAAAATATAGAGTATCACCTACCAGAATTCAAAGAACCCCTGGCCAGAAAGATTGGAATTACAAAAATTGACCAGCTGGACCGGTTTTTGGATAGTCTGGATAAAGATCCCCAGCGGAAAAAATCACTGGAGAGGATCTACGAATCAGTGAGTGGTATTCATTCCCACTGGATTTCCGGGCCAGATAAGGAAACCCTGAAAAAGGTAGCAGATGAACTGAAAAAAGAAGGATTTCTTCTGGGTATTGATTTAAGTGAAGAGGAAATCAAAGAAGTTGCCCGTAAATACGGTCGCCTGGTGGAAGTGGTTATTAAACCCGAGATCAAGATCACTGAAATCCATGATGTTATGGATATCCAGGATGAAGCAGAAATCATATTAAAGTATGGATGTGTTCTAGAGGACATAGAATACTACCTTCCAGGATTCCACGAACCATTAAAGAGAAAAATCCATTTGAAAGACATAAACGAGATGGAAAGGTTTCTAAAAAAACTGGAAGAGGATTCCGCTAGAATGGAAGCACTGGAAAGGCTTTACACCCTATCTGGTGGAGGTATCCACTCCCATCGAATAACTGGCCCTGACACCAAGAGTCTGGCTCGGGTGGAGAAAGAGCTTAATAATAAAGGATTCCTCATGGGGGTCAATCTCAGTCAGGAAGAGATTTCCGGGAAGATCAAAGAATACGGGAGGGTCAGTGAACTGTTACTCCGTCATGAACCTGGTTTAATTGATGATAAAAATATTATTATTGGTAATGGTGGGCGGATACTGGATTCCAAACATTATCTACCGGGTTTAGAGCAGGTTGTAACCCGGAAACTTTACCTGAAAAACTATGATGATCTTGCTAGATGCAAAGAAGAGTATAAAAAACCAGATGCCAAGAGATCCCTGGATACACTGTCACAGATATCCCGAAACATCCACTCACATACTGTCTCGGCAGCTGATGTGGAGACCATTAAAAAAATTGTCAAAGCACTGGATGAATCCGGACAACTTTTAGGGGTTGACTTACCTGAAAAAGAGATATGGACCATTGTAGAAAGTACGGAACCTGCTGGTTTCTGTGTAGAATAATAAAATACTATTTTTTATAAAATACGATTTTAATTTTATTTTTTATTTAATCCATTGATATCGTCTAATGAAAGAAAAGATGTTATAAAAAATTAGAAAAAAGAGAAAAGAATATATTTCTCTTATATTTTTTTTAATTAAAACAGATCGTGCATTAATTAAAACAGATCATGCAGGTTTAGCTTGTAGGCACCTAGGTTTCCACCGAAGTTTCCGGCACTCATTTTTAAGACACCAGGAACCTGTACTGCTGCTTCTATACCTGCTTTCATGGCTGCTTTTACTGCGTCTTCATCCACACCATCAATAACGATTTCGTAAACTCCGTCTACGTTGGTTGGGATCTGGCATCCTTCCACATCATCTTTGAGAGTTACGCACATTTTTTCGTTGGTGGATGCACCCAGGAATTTGTACTTGTTGGAACCCACTTTGGAACCAGAAGCAACTATTCCGCCAGGGAATGGCGTGATGGTTCCTGGAATAGATTCTATGGCGTTGACCACTGCTTCAGCAGCCAGTAATCCTGATGCAGGTGTGTCAGCCATTATGAATAAGTTTCCTCCGGCAACACCAGATCTTACACCAAGTTCTTCTTCCACCAGGAAGTCTCCAGCCATGAGAGGGATGGAGTGAATGGTTCTTCCATCAATTTCAGTCATTTTCTCGTAACCGTCACCGTAGAACTTGAGTTTTTTACCGGTGGTCATTTTTTCATCTGGGTTTTCCATGGCATCGAAGACTGCAGTGGTGGCTGCGGTTAATATACACATTCCCACTCGTTCCAGTAATTCGTGATCCAGTTTCTTCTTATCCATGTTACAGATCATTATGATGTAACCAGGTCGGCCATCCGGGGTTTCTTCCGGTGGGACGTAACAGTCAATTCCTGCCTCAGCTGGGCAGCCAATAACTGATGTTCCGTATCCAGTAGCTTCTGTAGCTGCGATCTTCGCCAGTTTCTTGGTTGCTGCGGTTACCAGCAATCGGGATACCTGTATACCGAATGCTTCTGCAAAAGTATCTTGTATTTCCACTCCGTTTATTTCCATGATAATCACCGACTTGATCTAGTGCTGGAGGTTTTATATATTTTTCCATTTGTTCTCAGGAGAATAAAGGCTGTTTAAAAGATTTTGAGAATAAAAATAGTTTTAATTAAATATTCATAGGCTAAAAAGAGTTATTTGGAATATTACCAATCACATATTAATCTGCTTAAAAATATTCCCCATAATTCGTTTGGATATTAAAGTTTCTTGGACAACTTTTCCATGGCATCACTACCAAAGTAGGGCAGTACTGCCACTCCTAAAACAGTGGTCATCCAGAATGATATCAGCCTCTCTACCAGGGTGGCTGCAGCACTTACCGATGGTGGTATCCCTGCATATGAGTATAGGAGTATCATCATACCATCCACTGCCCCTAAACCTCCTGGAAGTAAAGGTACCATCCCAATAAGGGTTGAAATTACAAAAACCGCGGCTATAATCTCTAAAGGAGCATTTACATTCAATGCAATGAAAACAACATAAACCCTTAAGATTTCAAGGGCCCATATTAGAAAAGAAAGAGGTATACCGTATAAAAGAACCTTCCGGTCGCTGACCATGATTTTCATACTATCCTGGAATCCTTCCACAGCGTTGATAGCTCTTTGTTCCACCTTGCTGTGCATTTTACTGGATATTCTCTTTAAAATTCTTAAAACCCATCTTATAGTTCGGTCTCCGAATTCACGGTTTAAAGACATGTACAGGGCCAGGCAAAAAAGAATTACCAGTACGATGAGGCATACTATTAATGTAATAACCATCCACGAAGGTAACTTAATGTAAAGAACTGCGGTTATTATGGTTATCGCTGCCAGGGCTATGAAGGGGAATGTGTCAAGGCCCCTATCAGCTATTACTGTTGCAAATGCAGTTTCAGTGGGAGAATTTGAGTATTTTCCCAGTATATACGCACGAACAGGCTCTCCACCACCCCTACCACTAGGGGTGAGGTTGTTGATGGCCAGTCCCACCAGGAGCATTGGCAGAAGATGTCTTCTTTTTATGGATATTCCCACTGAGGAAGTGGTAACTGCCCATCTTTCAGTCCACAGACCATATATGACCAGTTGAATAACAACCGCCAATCCCAGATACCATGGATTAGCCTCCTGGATGGTAGTTTCAATTTTCTCCGGGCCGATGAACAGCACCATTAAGCCCAGTACCCCAATACCAGCCAGCATCAAAAGCAGAGTTTTATGCTTCATATATATTGCACCAGGTAAATGCTAATTCTTAAAATCAATACATCAACACTCCACTTGAACATTTAGTTCCATTGAATATCTTAGATCACAATATAATGATTTATAACATTTATTAATCTTATTTCAATAACTCAATTAAATCTCCATTATCCACTTAAAATAACTATGGAAATTTATAAAAAATATTAAAGTTTCACAGATTTCCAGCTCAGATCATCAGTGTCCAGCAGTATTACTGTCTTCTCACCGGATAAATATCCACAGGTTTCACCAGGATTGATAATCATGGTTGACCCTTCTATTACTTCCTTCCGGTGGGTGTGGCCCCTAATAACCAGGTCGTATTTCCCACTTTCACTGAGAGCGTCCACCAGTGCCTCGGTTGTTCCGTGAATTAAGGCTATCTTCCTCCCATCCACCTCCAGTTCCTTGAAATCCTCCAGAGGGCATAGTTCTGCATAAGCAGCCATTAAACCACGTCTTTCACCATCGTTATTACCAAAAATTGCCTCTAAGGGTGCTTGAAGTTCATCAAATGCTCCTGCGGTGAATGGTGATATCAGATCTCCCGCATGCACCACCAGTTCAACCTTTTCTCCATTAAATAATTCCACTGCAGCCCGGACTCCATCCATATGGTCGTGACTGTCAGACATTATACCTATCATTTTATCCATCCCCCAAAAATTAAAGAATAATGTAAAATCAGTAGATTAAAATTACAGTTAATAATATGTTATTAAAATATATATAAATTTCTATAGGCGATAAAAATAGAAAATAACAGAAAATAGACCATTATGAACTGTTTTTGTTGATATTATATTTTGATTCAATAATTAAGACTAGAAATGCTGATTAAAAAATTGGAACCTGTTTTATCTAACCAATCACCCAGAAAAACTATATGAATCCCCAGTATCCCCTAAATATTGATATAATTTCATTTATTTTCAGTGAAACATCATTTACCCCAGTTTATCAAATATTACCATTTAATTACAGCCCATATAGCTTATCCGGATTAAATTCTGTGTTAAACCCAAACCCCATTCATATGATTTTATTAGTCAGCTTGACATATTTATTATAAAGAAATGATTTGTCAATCCACACATAATGGAGGTTAAAAAAAATGGATTTAATTACTATGATCATAATCGGCATAGTGATACTGATTATACTGGGACTTTCCATTAGGATTGTAAACCAGTATGAAAGAGGGGTTGTTTTTAGAGTCGGAAAGGTTGTTGGAGTTAGAGAACCAGGACTGCGCCTTATAATTCCCCTGGTTGATCGGATGGTTAAACCATCCCTGAGGATCGTTACCATGCCCATCCCCTCACAGAAGATCATCACCCAGGATAATGTATCCATTGATGTGGCAGCAGTAGCTTACTTCAAGGTGGTAGATGCTTACAAGGCTGTGGTTGAAATTGAGAATTACAACCGGGCAGTTAACCAGATTTCCCAAACCACAGTGAGAAGTGTGGTGGGACAGTTTGCCCTGGATGAAGTGCTCTCAGAAACACCCAAGATCAACCAGAAGATTCAGGAAATCATCGATGGCCACAGTGAACCATGGGGTATCAAGGTTACCAACGTGGAGATCAAGGATATTAAATTACCCGACAGCATGCAAAGAGCAATAGCACTACAAGCAGAAGCTGAGAGAGAAAAAAGAGCCAAAATCATATCTGCAGAAGGCGAATACCTGGCTGCGGGCAAACTTGGAGAAGCTGCAGACATAATCAGTGATCATCCAGTGGCACTGCAGCTCCGTATAATGCAGGTTCTGAGTAACATCGCTGCCGAGAAGAACTCCACCATAGTATTCCCTGCCCAGTTACTAAACAGTATAAGAGATATTAAAGACTTCATGGGATCTGAACTGGAAGTAATGGAAAAAGACAAAAAATAGCAGTAGAATGATGGAGAATGATCGGCTTTAAAGGCTTAATATCTATTAATAAGTCAATTTTCTCCTTATTTTTATTCTGCACTTAATAAGTTGAGAGTTTTGATAAACCTCAACTAAATTTTTTTTTTAATTCATCAAGACCCCCACTTCCCATATCCACCATCCCCTATGAATATATTTTTTAAATTTTAAACCAATTTAAAGACAATTTACTTGGAAATCTCTCCTTAGTGAGATTTATATATTAGATTGACCATCTTCTGATTATATGAGAAATTATCTGGGGAAGAAGGATTTAATCTTAATTGCCAACCCACTGGGCATAATAATGCAGGGCATAGGTGCAGTGATACTTATACCCATAATAGTGGCCTTAATATATAGTGAACAATTTATTGGCCCGCTGGCTTTCGGATTATTTTCAATAGGATTAGGATCCATCTTAAGAAGAATACCTGCTGATTATAACCGGCTGAAGCTTAAACACGGGATGATTATCGCTTCATTAGCCTGGCTATGGGCAGCCCTTATTGGAAGCTTCTGTTTAATGTATTCAACCAATATAGACTTTTTAAATGCTTATTTTGAGAGTATGTCTGCCTGGAGTGGTAGTGGACTCACTATTTATCCTGATGTGGAAATTCTGCCCAAATCTACACTATTTTTAAGGAGCCTGGAACAATGGGTGGGAGGCTTAGGAGTAGTTATTGTAGTGATCGGGGTTTTAATAAGACCCGGAACAGCAGCAGCCAGATTATACAAATCTGAAGCACGTGACGAAAAGATAAAACCCAGCATAACCAGCACGGTGAAGACCATCTGGTGGATATATCTCCTATACACCATAATTGGCATAATTCTATATGTACTGGCCGGGATGCCGCTTTTTGATGCTATTAACAATACCTTTACCAATCTTTCCACCGGTGGTATGTCCATTAAAAATGACAACATCGGAGCCTATGGCAGTACTGCCATTTACATCACCACCATGATCCTGATGATCATTGGCGGTACCAGTTTCCTGGTTCATTACAAGGCCTTAAAAGGGCGGGTTATTGATGTTTTTCATGATATACAGTTTCAGGCCATGATAATTATAATCAGTGTCTTTTATATCCTCCTGGCGGTCAATGCTAAATTCACCTCAATTGATTCTGCTTTTTTCGTGATCTCTGCCCTAAGCTGTACTGGATCCAACATCCAGCCAGTGACTGCCATGATTCAATGGTCGGACTATGCCAAAGTCATCATCTTAGCCGCAATGATCATTGGTATGTCCGCCGGTTCCACCACTGGAGCTATAAAACTCATAAGGGTGGTCACCCTGATCAAAGGCCTTTACTGGGAGATCAAGAGAATACTATCCCCCCAGGGTTCGATTATACCCCGTAAAATAAGTGGAAAACCCGTAGATGATGTGGAAATCAGAGAAGCTGGAAGTTACACCTTCATATACCTGTTTTTCATCTTTATAAGCTGGTTGGTGTTGATGAGTTATGGTTTTGGAGGTATTGATTCATTATTTGAAGTGGCATCAGCCCAGGGGAATGTGGGGCTTTCCATGGGGATAGTTTCTGGAACTATGCCCAAAGTTCCGGAAATTTTCCTGATATTCAATATGTGGATCGGTAGGATTGAGATCATACCAGCCCTGGTACTTTTAAAAGGATTGTGGGATGTTTTTAAGGGATAAATAATTGAGATAAACAATTTGTCTTAGATAAACGATTTATCCGTGTTGTTTCAATGGAAAAAACATAAGAGCAGTATTATCATGGATCTTTTCACCCACTTCGTTGTGCCCTTTGCCATTTTAACCCTCCTAAAGGTTACAGATTTCAATGTTAAAGAACGGCTTTCTGGGGGTTTCGGAGGGATTTCAGTTGACTTTGATTTTATATTATTTGCAATTGGTTTTCTTTCCCCGGAGTTATTCATCTTCACTCATCGGGGAATAACCCACAGTTTCATCTTTGGACTGGTAACTGCCATCGTGTTTATTTTCATAATATCCCGTCCCAGTGTATATGGTCTCATCAACTATGTGATAAAAAGGGATATAAGGGTGGAATTCAATTGGAAGAGTGTATTATTAGCATACTTTGGAGTGTTGACCCATCTTTTCCTGGATTTTCTGACCACAGGAGGCATACCTTTACTCTACCCATTTTCCCTGACTCGCTTCTCTGCCAATTTATATTATTACACAGATCTAGTAACCACAATTGTAGCCCTGGGAGTTCTGATCATCCTTTATCTCCGTTTAAACCCAAAATACAAAAAAATAGCCCTAACTGGTTTTCTGATAATGTTAATCTCCTTTGGTTGTATACGTGCCTATGAAAAAATGGATGCCATCAATAGTCAGACTCTCAGTGATGGTTACACCCAGATAACGACCTATCCCACCCAGGATATGTTCACCTGGACCATGGTGGAAAGTGATGGTGGAGACCGGTACCGTGTGTTCACCTACAACACCCTTAACAAAGTTTCATCTAATTTAAGAGAAGTTAATAACCTCACCATCACAAACGGGAGCTATGAATCTGGTCAGGAAGCTATTAAATATGCCAACACCCTCCCTGAAGTAGAAAAGTTCCGGTGGACTTCCCCATATACCTCCATAAACGCCACAAAAACAAGTTCTCTTTGGAATGTAACCTACACTGATTTTATCGGAACCCATTATGGTGCCAGTGAATTATCAGTTTTGGTGCCTTAAAATAGTGAATAAAGGAATAAAAATGGAATCTTACTTAGATTTCTAAACTTACTTAGATTTCTAATCCTAAATGTGAATTCTACAACTAAAAAGTGAAATAATGATTTTTAAAAAAAAAACTCTTGCGCCCCAAATTATTCCACAAAAATCCTGGTTATTGAAAAAAGAATCAATTCATCAAATAAATTATCTCCCTAAAATAAGTTATCTCCCTAATAAAATCCAGTTGCGATCTCACAGGCCATTTTTATATGCTGGGAGCCATCATCCACTGCCGGACCATGACCCGGGAAGAGGTAGTGGACATCCAGTTTACTGAGTCTTTCCAGAGATTTCCTCATTTCAACCATATCCCCCCCTAGATCCACCCTTCCAAAACCTCCACCTGCGAAGACTGTGTCCCCTGAGATAAGGGTTTCCCCATCATACAGGCAGATACTACCTGAAGTGTGGCCGGGAGTGTTTAAAACTTCAAAATCGTGTATTTTATCCCCCTCATTAAGTTTACGGGTTACTTCCATTTTATCCATGGTTGTTCCAAACATAGTGGTCAGTAGGGCTTCTTCATCCCCTTCTTCCAGTGCCCGGGCATCATTGACATGCATGGCCACTTCCAGATCCAGGTATCGGTTGCCTCCAATATGGTCATAGTGGTTATGGGTGTTTACAATAAGGGAAAGGTCGTCAATACTACATCCTGCTTCTTTGATGGATTTTAAAATGTAATCCATGTTTTGGCCGGTTCCAGTATCCACAATGACATCTTCAAATACGTAGATATTAGAATCATAACCCCTTCCCTCAATTACAATGATATCGTTGATTTCTGGCAAGGTTTCACCTATCCTAAAGTGATTTAGCATTTAATAATTGAACAATTATAATATTTGAATAAAAAAAAGATTAGTGGGGTCACCGGGATTTGAACCCAGATCCTAGGATTTCTCTTGTCTCAGTACTCCAATCGATCATCATCCGATTGGTCATACCTAACGTCAGAGCGCGCGTTTCTTCAAAGACAACTGGAGTCCCAGATGATAGCCTGGTTACACTATAACCCCTAACGAATAGGCTGTATTAAAAGCCTTTTAATGATTAAAGCCAAGGGAGAGATTTGAACTCCCGTGTAATGGATCTGCAGTCCACCGCTTCGCCTCTAAGCTACCTTGGCGCATTAAATACGTATTGTATTGTTGCTATTTAAACCTTACGGAGGAAATTCATAATTGAATTAAATTCCATTATTTACCAATATGAAACTTTAGCGGGCAGTGAAATCATGCACACTAATTATGGATCCCATTATGCCATGATACGTCCCTATAATCTAGTTTTCCTCATTCCCTTTTATCCTTCCAGTTCCACCATTTAAGAAGTTCAGCTTCATGTTTATCATGTGAAGCATAGTAAACAGCACATCTGAAAACATATAACATGCATTTATCCACTTTAGCATCCTGTAAAGCACATAGCTGAAGGTAAAGTTCTTCAGGATCCCTGTGTTTTAGATCCTCAGTAGATCTTATACCCAAGTCCCATAGATCTTCAGCGATTATATCTCCAACCCCTGGGATCTGTTTAATATCTTTTAAGGCTGAAATTTTATAATTATTCAATATAATCCCCTATTATAAGCCTTTTCACAGAAATACATTAAAATAATTGAAAAATTGTACTTTAAAAACGATTTAGACAAAGGACTAGATTTTAAAAGGATCAGATCTTTAAAAAGATCAATCCACCTTAAAAATCTGGATTTAAGGTATGATAACAATTTCTTTAGCTGTGGTCTGTGGCGGGTAGGACTCTAGGAAGGGGCCGGTGAACATTACCGCAACTTTATTACCGGTTTTCAGATCGGTGAAAGAAGCATTTTCACGTTTATTCCCATTTTTCTTGAGTATAGCTGTTTCTTTATTGATTTTAACTGATAAGTTATGGGTTTGGCTGTTTCCAGTAACCATTCCTTCAACCAAAATAGAATCCTGCGTGTTATTTTCATTTTGAGGGTTAGCCTGGCATATTCCAATTATTTCACCATTCATATCTGCCTTTTCTTCTCCAGTTGCAAACATAACCCCGTAAACCACCCCCATCATGAGTACAACTAATATTGCAAACAAGGTTATGATCTTCATCTTCTCAAATCCTATCCTTTAATGATTAATGGAACGTTATCAGAGTTCTAAGAGATGTATAAGTTAATTCTACTATAAATGATTTATTACTCATTCATTATCTTCCCAGTTTATCAAAAAACTTATTAACATTTCTGGAGATAAGAACAGTTAACTAGGAGGTTCCCGCATGGCATTGGTCCTTGATCCCGTAACTATTTTGAACCTGATTTTTTGCATAATAATTGTCTGTTTAGGATGTTGGGAGTATCTTAAAAAGGAAAGTCTTATCGCCCTTTATATAGCCATAACTTTCGGTCTTTTTGGTATCGCTCATTTAGGAATTATTTTAGGGGTTAAAAGCTCCAATATCTTCATTCTAACCATAAGATCAATTGCTTACCTGGTTATCATCTACGCCCTTTATAAAACCGCCTTGGGACATTGGAAGAAAGAATGAATTAGAATTGTTATAATAATAACTCTTCTAATTCTAACCGTTTCCTTGGCCCTGGATCTTCAGCAGGAATTCCCAGAGGTAACAGTGCCACCACATAGATATTATCATCCCAACCGAAAATGTCTTTGATCTTTTCTTCTTCCAAGGCTCGAATCCAACAAGTGCCCAGACCAAAATCCAGTGCCCTTAAAACCATATGCTCAACTGCAATTGCAACATTAGCCGCTATGCGGGGGCCTAGTTCATTTATGCCCATTTTTTTGTTTTCATTCAAATTTGAGCATATTATATTAATTATTCTGTCTTCAATTGCACCAATTTTGCCCAAATCCTGAAGTCCTGATTCGGTGCCCTGAATATAGCCCGAAATATCCGCACAGCAAACAATAACCGCCGGAGCCTGGGCTATGAATAACTGGTTGTGGGCTGCTTCTGCCAGTTTGATTCTGGTTTCTTCATCTTTAACTATTTTAAATCGCCAGGGCTGGGCATTGCAACCCGATGGGGCCAGTCTTGCTGCTTCAATCAAAGCTATTATTTGTTCATCTGGAACTGGTTCACTGGAAAATTTCCTGATGCTGCGTCGTTTTCGTATTGCCTCTTCAGTGCTTAACATGTGATTCCCCTAATAATTTATGGTAAATTATTTAAAATTACATGAACTTTATTATTTTAGTGATTAATTAAGCCATTTCTTATTTAAAATCTGTTTACTATTCTTATTTTTTTGGGATGTTGCTTTAAAAAGTTCATCAAACATGGCAGGTGTTCTATTCTGGAGAACTTTGATTCCTTCCTCTGTAATGCCACCTTTAGTAGCCACTCTCGAAACAACTTCATCAAAACCCATATTTTCTTCATAAATAAGTTTAACAGTACCATAAAGAGTTTTTATCACCATTTCCTCAGCATCTTCTTGCGTTAAATTACTTTTACTGATTGCGGCACTGCTAAACTCCTTGAAGATTTGGGCTATGAATGCAGGTGCACAACTAGTTAAATCTGTAGCCACCTCTAAATCTTCTTCTTCAATAGTTTTTACAGAGCCAAATGATCCAAAAACAGTCCTGACAAAATCCACATCTTCAATTGCCACTTTTTTATTGTGACAGACCAATGAAACTCCCTCTCCCACTTTTGAGGTTAAACTGGGAATCACTTTGGTAATTTTACCTTTAAACTTTGATTCAACGATTTCTATGGGCAGCCCAGCTGAAATATAAATTATATGTGTATCTTCTGAAATTTTTGGTTTAATCTCCTCAATCACACTCATTACTTCTGCTGTGCCTACAAAAAGAAATATCCTTTGACATTTGTCTGCTAATGATACGTTATCCAGAGCTATTTCAATTTTAGGATATTCTTTTTCCAGTTTAGAGAGTTTATTAGGGGAACGAGTAGATATGATCATATCTTCGGGAGCTATGATGTTAGAAGAGAGTATCCCCTTTGTTATCATGCTTCCCATGCTCCCATATCCAATAAAACCAATTTTATCCATTAAATTTCTCCTAATTACTTCTTGTTACACTTAATGATACATATCTGGAATATATTATCCATTAAACCCGTTATACATAATATTTTCACTTTTTACCACCGAATATGGTGAATATTCCATATTTATAATAGCAATCCACTTGTTGAAATCCAATTGATTCTAAAGCATTTAACTGTGTGTTGAGAGTATCGGGATGATTGTCTGGATTGTTCTTGTACTGTTCTGGCAAATACTCAAAATTGGTTGGACTATCCATGTTTTCCTGGTTTTCCCGTATCCATTCCCCCCATAATACACGATACCAACTTTCCAGTTCATCTTCAGGGGCTTTCACTGTTTCTATATTTAAAAAGAATCCTCCAGGAGTTAAATGATTGTGTATATAACGAAATAGGGATTTTTTCTCTTCAGTAGAGATGTGGTGGATGGCTAGGGAGGAAACCACCAGATTAAAGGAATTTAATGCGCTGCCCTTTTCATTAAGCTGATCCTCAAGTAAGTCCTGGAAGGTTTTGTGGATAAAATTCATTCCTTCATAGCTTTTAAGGTTTTTTCTGGCATTTTCCAGCATCTTTAAGGAACCATCCACCAGTGTGGCGTTGATCTGATTGTCCTCCTTCAGGAGTTCCAGGGTGATGGCACCATCTCCACAACCAAGGTCCAGAACCTTCACTGGTCCTTTAAATTCATTATTCATTATGAAATAGCGGTAAAATGATCCTAATATGGAGAATAATCTTTTCCGTTCCAGTATGTAAATGTCTGCGTTTTCTATAAATTCCTTGGCATGTTCGTCTTCTGCCCATTCTGATTTTTCGAATTCACTCATATAACTCGCCACAGACTCGGTAGTTGAAGTAATATAAATAATTTAACAGATTTACCAATTTAATTTATTTTTTATTTGTTTTCGCTAAATATAGTAAATTGATGTTGGGAGTTAATTTTTTGGTTTCAAATATTTCAAAACCCCTTCTTTCATAGAATTTAATATTTTTCAGACTTAAATGTCCAGTTATAAGCTCCAATCGCTCCGCTTCAGGAAATTTATTCTCTATTTTCTCCATCAATTTGCTCCCTATTCCCTGGTTCTGGAAATCCGGATGAACGATAAGCCGGCCAATGTAAAGGGTATCAGGAGTGATCATTCTCGCCCTTACTGAGCCAATGATCCTATCATCCTCCACTGCCTTCAGGAAGGAATATACTCCAAATTCAGATTTTATTTCTTCCAGGGTTTGGATAAGGGGAGGGATATTGTAATCCTGATATATTTCAGCTTCGCTATGGTAGCACAACCTTTGCAGGGAAAGTATTTCCATAACATCTTCAATACTGGCGGATTCAATTATCATTATATCACCGTTGAGGATCAGTAAGGTCTACACCCCAGCTGATTCACAAATGGCATTATATTATTTGTTAGCGGTTCCCTTGAAGAAGTTGTAGAAGAATGTTCCCGATGGTTCTGCAGTCCGGTAGAGATCCCGGATACCCTTGTCCCATATTTCTGGAGTTATAAGTCCGGAACCAATGGCCTGATCCTTCACCCCTTCCACCATTGCAATTATGGTCTTTTTAATGAACCCCTCCACCAGTTCTCCTTTGCTGGAATCCACGTAAACCACGCGGGGATCAACCTGTACTTCTTTAAAACCAGCTTCGGAAAGAAGTGGGTATAGTTCTCTCCCCATGAGAGGGTTGCAGTTTAACTCCATTTGAGCTTTAATCAGACATTCCCATGCTTTAACACCCTCTTCAGTCTCCGGGTAGAAGTAACAGGACCCGTGGTCCCCCTCAATAACCGTGATGGAACCTCCCTTCTTGAGGACCCGTTTTAAACTTCTAAGCGCCCCCACAGGGTCGGGGAGGTGTTCCAGTACAAAGCATATGAACACGTGGTCAAAGGTCTCTCCAGCAAAGGGTAGTTCCATGATGTTCGCAATTTGAAATTGAACATTGGAAATTCCCTCCCTATCCATTAAAGCTTTTGCATGGGTTAAAGATGGTTTTGATATATCGACTGAGGTTATCTCCGCCTGGGGACTGTTCCGGGCCAGATGGATGGTCTGGGCTCCCACCCCACAACCGGCCTCCAGCACTAAACTGCCACCAGGATAGCTGGTATCGCCATGTAAAAGAGGGGCTAGTGTTTCTGCCTGATCAACTAATCTTATTGCTTCCCTTTCTGAATATCCATGCACATAATCTTCTCTCATTTTAATATCCCCTGGCCGGTTAATTGGAATTTAAGTAATCCCTGGAATAAATTGATTCGGATAAATGATTCTTTAAAAATATAATAAATGTAGAGTACTATTTAAAACTTCATAGCATGAATCTGTACATTACAAATTTGGTGGTTAATGCAACTAAAAAAAAATCAAGAAAATTAAAAAAGGGATGATTAATGAGTTTACCAGTTAAGAACACTGGGAAGGGTTTTCATGATTTCCTCTGGACTTTTTGATTCCCCTATTATCTTTAGAATCCTTTCGTCGGGTTTGGAAAATATGTAGGGATAATCCTTTTCACCGTCTTCAGTGGGGTAGAAGGCCAGGCTCTCCTGGTACATGGAAAACTGGGCATCCACATCAGCAACGTTTCCGCGGGCATCCAACCGGAACCACTTACCATTTAGGTAGACAGCGTTTAAGCCGTGGAGAACAAAACCATCTTCATGTTTCAGTGTTTGATAACAAAATCCGGTGGGGATCTCCGTGAACCTTAAAAGAGCAGCTAACAAATTTGATTTAGCAAAACATAAACCGTGCCCTTCTTTTAAGACTTCAGATGCCCGGCATGTCACCTGACCGCACCCAATATCCAATGAGTGGTCAATTTCATCCCTTAAAAAGTGGTAAATGGCCTTCGCTGTCTCAGCCTGCCCATGATCACCGGCCAGTTCCCTGGCTTTCCCTTGAATTCCAGGATTATTGTAATCAACTAACTTTGAAGGTTCTAGATACTTGTTTAAATCATCTTTTTGTATTAAAGAAAGCATATTCATTACCCTTGTTGGATTATAATAGTTCGATTTATAATAATTAACATCATTTCTATCCGTATGTAATCACTTAAACATTCCATCAAGTATCCTGTACCTTAAGTAAATGATGTCATCCTTAATTTTTTCCATTCCCTCCAGGTACAATTTTATTGGCCCTAGTTCCTCATCTGCACCTGGTGTCTGGAAAATGGAATTGTTTATGGTTCCACCCACGAGTTCCGGGTGGATGAGAAGGTGTATTTCATCTGCCAAACCCTGGCGGAGTAGAATTCCATTCAGAACACCACCACTGTCCACTCTTACCTTTTTAACCCCGAATTTGGTGTTTAGTTCTTCCAGGGCATTTTCCAGGTCCACTTGCTGGTATCCCACCACCAGATAATCAATGTACCTTTCATCCAGGAAGTCCAGGTATTCTCGAGGTGTGGAACGACTGCATAACACCAGGACATCGTTTATGTAGGGTAATTTTAGAATTTCGCTCCAGATGCGTATCTGTCCCTTACTATCCGGGACAACCAGTAGGGGCCTCTTATCATCGGGATCTTTGTCCCGGGGCTGGAAGGCTTCATCAGATTCTGGAACTGTTTCTCCTGCTTTGACACCAAATCCAGTTAGTACGGTGTTACTACCCATTAAAACGGCACCCACATCCCACTTAGATGCTAGCTCATAGTAAAGTTCCACATTAGCATTAAAACCAGTTATTCTCCCGTCTAAACTGACTGCATTGTAAAGTATAACTATCGGTATCATTTTTAAACCCCTCTACCTGTTTCAGCACATTTACTTATATTATATCTGTATAGAACACATTATAACAATTTATTTATATCTTCAACTGAATACAAATCACCGTTATCCATGAATTTTTCCATTTCATCAATATGAACATGGTCAAGAGCCCTTTGTATGCCTTTTAGGCTGGAATAAATCAGTAAACTGGGTAGGCTGATACGGGCCACTCCACATTTCTTGAGATCAGAGATACTGAAGTTGTGCAGGTTGTAGGGCATCCCCGCCGCTATGGTCACTGGACCTTTAACCTCCCGGGTGATGGTTAGTACTTCTTCCAGGGTTGCCGTGTAAACTATGAAGGCCAGGGTTGCCCCGGCATCCAGATATGCGTTGGCCCTTTCAATGGCTATGTTCAAGGCTTCCTCCCGATTCGGAGTTGATTTAAGTGCATCAGTACGGCCGTTTATAACCATATCAGGGTTTCCCTTAACTTCCGCGGTCTCACGAGCCAGGGCGATCTTCTGGACCATCAATTCCTGGTCGAGGATTTCCAGCGGTCCTGGTTTTCCCAGTATCTGGTCTTCCAGGTTGACCCCTGCCACCCCTATTTTCATAAACTTTTCCACAGTTTCCGGGATAGCTTTAACATCCCCGTATCCATCTTCTGCATCGGCCATCACCGGCACATCCACTGCTTCTACTATCCGGCGGGTCCATTCCAGGTTATCCTCCAGGGTAACCTCACTCTCCCGGAGGTAGGCTGCTTGGATCGAGAAACTGTAACCAGAACACTGCACTGCCTTAAACCCTGCATTTTCAATCATCCGGGCACTGATTGGATCATAGGCATTGGGCATGATGAGGGTTTCTTTATCTAAAATTAAATCCCTTAATAACTTGCTTTTATTCATATTTACACCAGTTAACCATATGATTAACCGATTATAATTAAAATATCGATTTTACAGTTAATTAATTAAAAAATATAAAAAAGTGCAGAGTTAACCATGGGATTTATGTTAAAAGACTGCCCAATATTTGACTGGAATAATATTAAGATAGTATTTAATTCACATTCTTTAAGGAAAATAAGTGTTTATAGTTTCTTTAACATCTTCTAACCATGATTTGCGTTCATTTGGTGTGCTGCTGGCTATGATGCGGAACATTTTCCGGTGGAAATTCTTTATTCCACAGAAATCAAAAACACAATCCTTCCAGATGCGCTCCAGAGGGTCACCGAATACCTGAATTTCCCGTTCTAATGACGTATTTGACGTGTTAAAAACTAATGCTGTTTCAGCTACCAGTAAACCTTCCGGTACCCCTGAGCCATCATCTCCCTCTTCAAACTGGTAGGCTACACCTGATCTTAGCACCCGGTCAGTCCATCCCTTCAGTATAGCCGGGGGTTGACCCCACCAGTTGGGATGTATAACAATGATCCCCTGGGCCTTTTTTATCTCCTGACGATGCTCCAAAACCAGGGGATCGGATGTTTCCCCAGTGGCCAGCTCAGATCCCTCCAGAAGTGGGTTGAATTCCTCCTCATAGAGATTATGGGCGTGGATCTGGTGTCCGTTATTCTTCAAGGTATCCAGAACAGTCTGGTAAATGGCGTGATTGAAACTTTCTCGGTAAGGATGGGCCAGGATAACTGAAATTTCCATAAAATCCCCTAATAGATTCATCTATGATTATTCATTATATTATTCTCTGGTTATTTTAAAGAGTATGGATAGTGCAACCAGCTGCACCAGGTTAATCAAAAATAAGGGCAATCTGGGACCATGCCATTCTGAAATTCTAACTTCAATGGGAATTACCAGAGGCAGGGCAATGAATAGGGTAGATACTATATTTTGCAGGAGGAGGAATGATGAAAAATAGAGTAAGCCAATTGTGAATCCTGATTTTACTTGTTTATATGTTTTCCAGTATGCTTTGATTAGTAACAGTAACAAAACAATGTTGGCAATTCCAACCGTAGCAGCTATTACAATCAATAATAGACTAATTTCTCCAGTTAACATCTTATCAACCATTTAATCATTTGTGAATAAAAAAATGGGGATGAATCCCATTAAATGAGGGAATTCATCTAATTCGGCGTTTTTTTATATCCAAATTTCCCTACTTAATTTCAAATCTAGTTCCGTGATCAACTTCCCGTGATATAAATTTACTTCTAGTTCTGTATTTTCCCGTCAAGCACGTTTACAATCCTTTCAGCCATTTTACCCACGTATGGTTCGTGGGTTACCATAACCAGGGTCACATTCTCCTTTTCATGCAGATCACTCAGGAGTTTCAGTATCACATCCCCTGTTTTGGAGTCGAGGGACCCGGTGGGTTCATCAGCCAGGATTATGGAGGGCCGGTTCACCAGGGCCCGGGCAATGGCCACCCTCTGACGCTGCCCCCCGGAAAGTTTGGTTGGTATCTGATCGGCCTTATCTTCCAGATCAACAGCCTTTAAAATATCCATTGCCCGTTCATGCATCTGACTGCTGGAGAGATCTGTTTCATACATGGGTATTTCCACGTTTTCCAGGACAGTGAGGTTGGGTATCAGGTTGTGCATCTGGAAAACGAATCCAATCTCCTGGGAACGGAACTCATTCAATTCTTTGGTATTCATGAGATCAATGCCTGCCACTTTGATAGTTCCTTCATCAGCCACATCTAATGCTCCGATCATGTTTAGAAGGGTTGATTTCCCGGAACCTGAGGGCCCCATGATGGAAAGGAATTCACCCCTTTTAACTTCCAGGTTAAGGCCATTTAGAGCCTTTATTTTACCATCATCGTAGCTTTTTTTAAGGCCATGGATTTCGATGATGTTTCCACCCTTACTCATAAAACCATCCCCTTATCATCATTATCCAATATTACATTACCATTATTCATAGCGCAACGCCTCGGTTGGTGATAGTCGGGATGCCCTATAGGCAGGATACAATCCTCCGATTATTCCCACTACAAATGCAACCACGAAGGCTTCCAGGAATATTTCAGGTGCAAATGATGGTTCTATGGTTCCTCCAAATGATAGGGATAACAGGACCACCACCCCTACCACCGCAACTATGGTTCCCACCACGGCAGCGATGAGGGTTAAAACCACGGATTCACCGAGTATCATTCCCAGGATTCTTCTTTCCTTCCACCCCACTGCTTTTAAAACACCTATTTCTCTTGTTCTTTCAAAAACGGACATTATCATGGTGTTTATCACGCCCACACCACCGATTACTATTGCCAGGAGGGAGATGGCCCATGTGGCAGCGTCGATAGTGCTGAGTGCACTGTTCATCCTACCAGCTATGGCCTCGGCACTGGTGGTGGACAGTTCATTGGGATATGAGGTTTCAATTGATTTGCTCACCTCGGTGGTGTTGGCATCCGGGTTGATCTTCACCGCAATGGTGCTGACCGTGTTTTTGTTACTGGTGAGGTTTTGCAGAGTGGTTAGGGACATGAAAACTCCGGCATCAGTCATGAAATTTCCAGTCTCGAATATTCCGGTGATTGTGAAATCTTTTCCGAACAGGTTTACGCTGTCACCCACGCTTTTGTTAAGGTTTGTAGAAACAGTTTTTCCAATTATAACTTGATTTTCACTGGTTGGCGAATATAAAGATCCAGTTACGTTTTCAATTCCAGCCAGGCTAAGCTTACCTGGATCCATACCAGTCACCGAAAGTCCACCAAAACTGTTGGGACCACCCGACCCCATACTCGTGGTTCCAGACGCAGCCCCTGTAGAACTGGTTCCAACTGATGATCCACTGGTGGAGGTGTTGGTGGCCCTTAATAAACCCGCGGTTTCTTTAACTCCAGATATGTTCTGTAACTCCGTTACTCTGCTTTCATTTACTCTTCCGGATCCCATGCTACTTGATCCGGTCTGCATTACATTGATTTCAGCAGCTCCTGCTTTGAGGGTGCTGGTTGTTGACTCTTTAAGGCCACCGGTGACCATACCCAGGGCCACGATGACCATGATTCCAATTGCAATTCCCACAATTGCAAGGGCACCTCTGGTTTTGTTCCTGAAGGGATTTTTCAGGATCAACTTTAAGTATGACATGATGTTTCCTATTTAAAATGATTATTAAATGTTTATGCCTAATTCAAGCACTAAAGATGGATAAATTATGCACAAATTATGCACAAATTCACTTACCAAGCCCTCTTTATTCAAATTATTCATCAACTTTTATTCACGGGTTATTTTGAAAAGTATGGATAGTGCAATTAACTGGACGATGTTGATTAAAAACAATGGTAATCTGGGTCCACTGATCTCTGGTCCGTGGAATTCCAGTTGTGCAAATAGGGGTAGTGCCAGGAATAGGGTGGAGACAATGTTCTGGAATAGTAGGAATGTGGAAAAATACAATAATCCAATGGTGAATTTGGATTTAACCTGGCGATAAGTATCCCAGTAAAGGTATAACAACCCCAGTAGCAGGCAAACATTAGCAACTCCAATAGCCACTGCCACCAAGATTACCACACCACCAAACTGACCATATTCTGCTAACACCATACTTATTACCCCTAATTTCTCCAAAATGGAGTTTTTTAATCTATTTTTAGTTCTTTCCAGATTTCCTGAAATGTATCAAAATTTTCTTCCATTTTATCAGTTAGAAAGTACATTTCCCCATATTTACGCTTACCTGGAGATGTAATGACATTATTTTCTTCTAAAACTTTAATATGATGCCTTATTGTTTTATAATTTAAATTTAATACTTCTGAAAGCTGATTAGCATTGTAAGGTCTTTGGTGTAATGCCAGGATTATCTTAGCACGGTTAGGCCCTCCAGTTGAGCCAGCTATTAACCACCAAAGCAGCTTCCTCATGATCACACCTGCAAGTTGTATTACAAAAATGTGGATAAAACTATGATTTCATTTACTAAAGTACCATTCTATTTAAACAACATCCATTATATGTTTATTATCCCCGAAAGATAATTAAAACTTTAATCAGTAGTATAGTTACAAATAGAGCACCAGGAAAACATCACCACCAGGACCACAATCACCATCGGCGAATTCATCCACATACTCTGGAAGGTAATAACTTGCAGGTTCCAGTCCTTCCTCAACAAATCCTGCCTTTTTATAGGATCTGATAGCCATCTTATTATGTTTTGAAGGGCGCATTATAACTTTATCATATCCCATATCCTTAATTCTACTGGCAAGTTGTAAAATAGCCTTGGTTCCATATCCATGACCAGTGCAGCTACGTTCCTTTAGCCATATGTCAAACTCAGTGATTTTATCCTGAAGATGGAATGATGTGTAGGATATAATACCTATATCATCAGTTTTCCCATTTTTCCGGGAAACTATAATATAACAACGGCCTCTTTCTTCTTGAGAGCCAGTGAAAAAGTAATCCTCATAATCAGATTGGAACTCCTTATAAGAGGGTAGATTGTCACTGGTGTATCCCTGTAACTGGTTTAAAAAATCTGAAAAGTCAGAGAAATACAACCACTGGTAGGCTTTCTTCCTATCTTTGATTGTTGCTTTTCTTAGTTCAATCATCCTCTATCCCCCCGGAAGAATATTAAAAATTAATTGGATTGAATTTTGTCCATACTACTTTTTTTCTAGCAAGATAGTAAAATACTATTTACTATTTAAGTACATGCCTTCAGTTCTGATTTTAAAATTAAAGCCATCAACATGAATTCAAAGACCAGGAAAATCAGGGGAGTTATCAGCGTATTAGCGCAGTTATGAGGATTAAATAAAAAATATAAGGCAAATATAATGTTTTGAATAAGGAAAAGTAGGGAGAATCCCTTCATAACATTTTTAAAAAGTTTTTTATCCCCATTTGGGTTTGAATAAATATTTAATAGTGCCAGTGCCAGAACCACATTCATGGTGCTGGCCAATACCGGGGAAATAGTGAATTGTGATATGAAAATTACCCACATATTTGTTAATCCACCTGAAACTAAGTTAAAAAGATAAATTAATGAAATTAAATCCAAATACATGTTCTAAACCCCATACTCAGAAAATATTAAAATTGTTAAAAGTTCATTTTGGAAGCTCAATTCATCTGAAAAAAAGAAAGTTTTATAATTGTATTTACAATTATAAACTCGACCAATCGCTTTATTTTATTACCACACCATCCCTCATGTTGATAATTTCATCAGCAAAACTGGCTGATGCTGGGTTGTGGGTTACCACCACAATACTCACCCCGTCCTTCCGGTTCAAGTCCTGGAGTATCGTCATTATGGATTTGGCATTTTCAGTGTCCAACTCTCCGGTTGGTTCATCAGCCAGTATCAGGGAAGGGTCATTGATCAAAGCTCGGGATATTGCCACCCGCTGCTGTTCACCCCCAGATAACTGTGAAGGGCGTTTATAGTACTTATCCTCTAAACCCATCTTATCCAAAACACCAACTGCCTTTTCCGAGTCCTTGTGGATCATGGGAAGCATGACATTCTCCAGGGCAGAAAGCTGGGATAAAAGGTTGAATCTCTGGAATACAAATCCAATTTCATTCCTCCGGAGTAGAGCCTGTTCTTTCAGGGCTAGTTCACTGGTTTGCCTGCCGTTTATCCTGAACATGCCCCGGGTAGGGGTGTCCAGTATCCCGGCTACGTGGAGTAAGGTTGATTTACCAGATCCTGAGGGCCCCATCACTGCGGTGAAGGAACCTTCCTCCAAGGTCAGGTTTAAACCAGCCAGGGCATTCACCTTCACATCACCCATACTGTAGATTTTCCAAACATCTTTAAATTCAAGTACATGATTAGTCATTTCTTAACGCCTCCACCACTTCCAGTTTTGAAGCCTTCATGGACGGATAAAGGCCTGCGAGTATGCTTAGAATGGTAGCACCCCCAATAATGCCTAAAACCAGCCATACTGGCATCATTCCCGCCATGTAATCTTCCAGATTCAGGGCATTGGCAATACCGATGATCCCTATAACCCCCAGAGTAACTCCTATTAATCCACCTATGAATCCTAGAATGCCTGATTCAAATAGGATACTTCCCTTTATTTCCCAGTTGGTGAATCCAATAGCCTTTAAAACGCCCAATTCTCTGGTTCTTTCCATTACACTGATGAGCATGGTGTTGATCACACTGATGATTCCCACCAGGAGGGCCATGCTGGCTATGATTCCCATGAAAAGCAGGGCTTGATTGGTCATTTCTTGAACTTCTTCCACCTTATCAGACTTGGTTACTGCGGAAACTCCAGTTACCTGTTTTTCCACCTCATCAGCCACGACTTTTGGGTCCCCATTAGTCTGTGCGTAGATGGCTCCCACCCGGTTACCAGCGATCTGTTTGGCCTGGTCCTGGTTTATGTGAACGTAAAGAGCCGTGACTTCTTTAGATATCCCGGTCACTGTTAATTCCTGATCTTTAACCTTTATTTTACTCCCAATACTATAACCGAATTTATCAGCCACTGCCTGGTTAATTACCACGTCTTGAGTTCCGTTTATAATCTTAACATCCTTCCAATTATTGGTTCCTTCGAAAAATATCCTGGTACCGTTTATTTCCTCAGATAAGAGTGTGACCTCCCGGAAGTCATATAGCTGGGGCATGTTTCTGATCTTGGATACAGTTTCAGTGTCCATTAATAAGGTTCCAGTGGTGGATGCGGGAGATATAGCCAGATCATACATATAAGAATTAGTTTCATCTTTAATAGCGGTGGTTGTACCTGCAGTTACTCCCAGAAGCACCATGAGCGTGGCTGCACCAATGATTATTCCCAGCATGGTCAGGGCACTTCTCATTTTTCTTCTTCTGATGTTGTTGAATGCTAATTTGTATAGGTCCATTCTTTTTCACTCCATTGTAATTTGATAATTGTTAAAACATGGGAGGAGGATTAAACCCCACCCGTGTTTTATAGGATTGAATTTCTATTACTAGGTCTGAATTTCCCCATCCAGAACTTCTATAGTTCGATCAGCCATGGAAGCCACCTTCAGGTCATGAGTTACCATAATCAAGGTGACGTTTTCCTGTTCATGAAGTTCCTTGAGGCGTTGGAGGATCATGTGCCCATTTTTGGAGTCCAGAGAACCGGTGGGTTCATCTGCCAGGATAATTGAGGGGGAGTTAGCCAGTGCCCGAGCAATAGCCACCCTTTGCCTCTCACCACCCGATAGCTCTGTGGGCTTTCTTGCAGATTTATCCTGCAATTTAACATATTCTAAAAGCTTTAATGCCCTTTCAGTCATCTGTTTGCTTTTGTATCCATTACCATACATGGGGATGGTGACGTTTTCCAGCACACTGAGATTGGGGATGAGGTTATGTAACTGGAAAATGAATCCTATCTTTTGGGAACGAAAATCACTTAAATCCTTCTTCAGGGTGAGATCGTTTCCCGCAACATGGATGGATCCTTCATCTGCTGTATCCAGTGCACCGATCATATTGAGCAGCGTGGATTTACCAGAACCAGAGGGCCCGATGATGGATACAAATTCTCCCTCCTTGATTTCCAGGTCAATTCCATTTATTGCCTTTATCCTGCCGTTGTCATACCTTTTTATCAGATTTTTTATTTCCACAACATTTCCATTATTCATAGCGCAGTGCCTCCGTTGGCGGTAATCTACTGGCCCTTATGGCTGGATATATTCCCCCGATTATGCCCACAATCACCGCTATTCCCAGGGCTTTTAAGGCTAGTGAAGGGGTGAAGCTTAATACCATAGCAGTATCTGATAACCTTATAATCGCTTCTATTCCGATTATTCCCAGGACAATTCCTACAATCCCTGCTAGTAAAGTTAATACTATGGATTCTCCCAGGATCATTCCTAGTATCCTCCTGCTTTTCCATCCCACTGCTTTGAGGACACCAATTTCCCGGGTTCTCTCGAATACTGACATGATCATGGTGTTTATAATCCCAATCCCACCAATTACAATGGCCAGTAATGAAATAGCGGTTGATGCGGTTTCAACCATCTCCAACCCACCATTAGCCCTCTGGTAATCTTCAAGTGAGGCTATGGTGGTCAATTCACCAGGATATGCGTTTTGTACAGATTGGGAGACTGCGTTTAGGTCTGCGCCGTTGTTGATCTTAACATAGATGAAGTGTACTTTACCTTCATTTTCATCCATGACCTGAATTTTCTTGAGGGGTAAGGCAGCAATGGCATCCAGTTCCTTGTTTCCAGTTTCAAATATACCGGTTATTTTGTATTCATTGCCACTGAGGCTTACGGTATCTCCAACCTCTTTTTCATCTTCTCGGCAGCTAATTTACCCAGCATCAACTCATTTTTATCATCAGCATAGGCATTTCCCTGGGTTATCTTAGCCCCCAGCATATTGAGGTCTTTGTTGTTTATTCCTGCCAAGCCCAGCTGATTTCCGTCCACCATCCGACTACTGGTGTAAATACCAGCTGCCTGTTTGATTCCATTCATCTTACCAATTTCATCCACTCGATTATCCTTAATAGTGTAGGATGAAGATTCTGAACTGGTGTTTTTCATAACCACGAAATCAGCACCACCTGCCTTCAACTGTTCTTCCAAACTTACCTTAAGCCCTTCAGTCACCATTCCTAAAGCCACGATGGTCGCGATTCCAATAGCAATCCCTATAACTGCTAATGCCAAACGTGCTTTGTTTCTGAAGGGGTTTTTTGCCATGAGCTTTATAAATGACATGTTTATCACCTAAATTAACATTTTTAAAAGAATTATGGTATTTTTTATCCATTTCAATTTATTTTTAGTAAAATAAATCCTGAAAATATTCTTTTTATTTAAATTTCATAGATTTAGACTTTTTTTAATCATTAAAGTGAATTTACCCTTAATTTTAGCATAAATCAGATGTCCCTCCAGTTGGAATTAAATGAGGCGGCAGCGAAGCGAATTCATGATTTTATTTATTTTTATAAATCCCTACTTTCATCAGGACATTGTGATTTTTAAATCCCGTGTTTATCCCCTAACTTTTCGGGTTACCTCCTTTAAGATAATTCCATGTTATCTGTAATCTAATAATAGTTTAAACCTTTAAAAATAGTTATTCCAGAATTTAGTCCCATTTCCCCCGGTTTTTATTCTATTTCACCCGGGATTCGCCACAAATTTCACCCAAATTCACCCACAATTTAAAAAAAATGTTGGCTAAAAAAAAATAATTTTCTGGTGAAACCTGAAACTAGCTCAAAATAGTTATTTAAAGAATCAGCAGATTAAAATCAAGTATATATTAAAAAAAGGGAATTATTATGTTTAAAAGTAAAAATAATGTAATTCATTAGTTTCAAAATTAAAAAGTATGGGATTAATGGGATAATCAGTGATGAACTAACTCTGCCTGAACATTATCCATATAGTAAATGTTAGAACTGGATCCCTTGAATTCTTCCCATATAGTCAGGAAAATGTCAAAATTTTCTTCCATTTTGTCGGAGAGGAAATACAATGCACCGTAACTTTTTCCAGTAGATATCACTATATTGTTTTTTTCCAGAACTTCGATATGGTACTTTATTGTCTTGTAGTTCAGAGAAAGCCTTTCAGCAAGTTGATTTGCATTATAAGGCCTGTTTCGTAACTCGTCTATGATTCTAGCACGATTCATTCCACCTTTAGTACCGGCCAGTAATTTCCAGAGAAATCTTCTCATAGAACAAACCCCCTATTTATGTCAGTCATTTTAAAAATCTCTTTTCCGTCCTTTAATAATTCTTAAATTTAATTTCAAGTATTTGATCATTAATTCATAGAACCATTTAGCTATGTAAGCCATGGCCACCACTAAAATAATTCCTCCAGCAGTTAAACCTATGCCCCCTGCTATTACCACCACAATATTCCAAAAGCTCTCCGGGGAACTGACAAATTTAGGTAGTGCTAGCTGGGGAATGATGAGGTGTAATAAAGGTGATAAAACCCAGTAAATTCCTGCTAAGATCATTGCAAAACCTGCCACAAATAAGGTTAATATAATGGCGGCAACTATTAATACTGGAACTGCTACAAATATCAGGTTAAAAAGCCCCAACCCCATTGCTGCCAGTATTGCTTCAATCATACCTCCAACTGAAGGTTTATCTTCTGCTTTTTTAATTATGTGATCGGCTTTAATCTGCTTGGCAACATTTTTGGGATTACCCAGTGCCTTTGAGATTTCTTCTTCAGTTCTGCCCTTTTCCAGACCAATGGCAAAGTGTTCCCCATAATCAGAGATTATGTCATTCCTGTCCTCCTTTGGAAGTTTTCTCAGGAGTTTGCTGAGTTTTTCAAGATATTCCCGCTTATTCATCCTTAAAATCCCCTAAATTATCCTTAATTTCGCAGTACAATAAATTATTCACACCCACAGAGAATTTTCGCCATTCTGCAACTAATTGTTCCTTTTTTCCCCTGCCTCTCTTAGTTAATTTGTAATATTTTCGAGGAGGACCATCTTGAGATTCTTTTAAATAAGAATTCAGAAATCCCTCCTTTTTTAACCTCTTAAGAAGTGGGTAAATGGTTCCTTCTGAAATAGAGATGTTTTTTGATATTTCATCTACCATTTCGTAACCATAACAGTCTTTTCTATCAAGCAAGACCAGAACACAGAGTTCCAGTACTCCCTTTTTAAATTGGGTGTTCATGATATCACTGCATCTTACAAGGTACTGTATAATGCAAGGTACTATATATAGTTTTAGACTGAACCAGTTAGTTACTGTGCACACCAAAATAAATTAACAGAACCTTACCAAAATTAAAACGGATTATTAAAATTAAAAAATAATGGTTTTAGAAGCTAATATGACTATATATCTTCAAAAAAAATGATTTTAGTTGATATTTTACTAAAATCACCAAATATTCTCAATACAATAAAAATAATGTCATTGATTTAAATAATCTGATGTGGATGACAATGATCTGACTGTTACTTCTGAATTTTTCTTAATAACGAATTCACTGAGACCTACCTTTGATTCCTGATTTTCCCAATGATAAGTGTAACCTAATCTTGTCCAGGGGAGTCTTTTGGCGAAATAGGAATATCTGGTGTTGTTTAGGAACCATATTTTATAGGAGAGATCAGTGTTATTCGGGAAGTATAACTGAGCCACAGTATCATTTATCTCATTATCCGCTGAAGGCCTGAACAGATCATTGGGTTTTACCCATAATTCCACAAAATAGGAGTTATTTGTATCTGGAGGTAGGCCTAAAAGCTGAGCAACCTCTAATCTAGGATCTACACCAGAAGTTGGGTGGGTGGTAAAGTAATTTTTAACCTCGGGATAGGCTGTCACCCAGGTGTCACCCCAAGAAGTTCTAATACTTTGCCCCACAGGATAGCTAGAGGGATACTTAGTCCACGCAACCATCAAAACCCTTTTATCCGGACCTTCTCCTTGCCAGGATAGATTATTATTGGATTGAATAATAGGGGTGAGATTATCATAAATATCCCCCTCATCTGGAAGCATGGCGTTAAATACAGCCCCTCGATAAAAAAAATCATAACAGGGGCAATTATCAGTAGCGTATGCACCAGTTGCTAAAATCATAAATGATAACAACACCAGTAACATTAGATATCTTCTAATTTTCATGGAAATCCTATTTTTCGTAATTCATTAATTCGCCAATTATTAAAAAATTTTATTACTTAGCTTTTGCAGTTTTTAACTCTAAGACTTAATCATTTTTCTAAATATTCAGCTATAACCAGCATTTCATATCTTTCAGTAGTTAAAGGATCATCCCTGGTGAATGCACCAATTTCACACCCATAAATACCTATTTCATCAAATCCAAGAGATTTTAAAAGCCAAGTGATTTCTGAAGGAACATAATACCGTTCGTTACAGTTAAGATTCATTTTAGTACCATCATCGCCTTCGATTTCCATCTGGTATATGTCCCGGAAGGTCATGAGATCAAATGTGTTTTTTCTATTGGTTTGAGACGTGGAATTGGAGTTTATGAAATCTTTAACTGAATGGAATAATGGAAACAGACCATTGAGGGTGGTAAAGATTAATTTACCCTTTTTATTCAGTGAACGGGCTGCACTTTCTAAGATTTGGAAGTTCATCTCGTCAGTTTCCATTAATGGGAAGCCACCTTCACATAGCATGATAACCAGGTCAAACTCTTCGTTGAATGATAGGTTTCTGGCATCAGCTTGCCTGAAATCTATCTCTAATCCAGCATTACTAGCATTTTTCCGGGCTTTTTCTAGCATATTCTCTGATAGATCAACACCAGTTACCCCATAGCCTCGCTTGGTGAGTTCAATGGCGTGGCGACCAGTTCCACAGCCAACATCAAGTATTTTACAATTTTTATCGTAATTAATTTCTTTTTCTATGAAATCAACTTCCCCCAAGGTTCCCTGGGTAAATGACTCATCTTCGTATTTATCAGCGAAATTTGTGAATAATTCCTCGTACCATTGTTTCATTTCTATACACCACAATTAATATGTATTATTTCAGGGCACATATCAAGATCGGTGATTAATCTAAAGGGATATTATTAGAATAATTTCATTACCGCAGATATCCTATATTTATATCTGGATTTAAAGCAACACCAGGTTTTGCTAAGAGTTCCACAAATCTGAAACCTTTCGAAGGGTGGAATAGATTTGCGGATGCGCAGTTTTTAAGAACCCATGCCGTGTCCAGACCCATTTCTGTCCCAGCACAGGCCAGCACCAATTCATCTTCAGGAATCATCCCCGCATCGGTGGCCATCAAAGCTGCCTCCATAGAAACCAGCGTGCCGGGTGAAATTAATTCCAGTGTTTTGGCCATTATATCCAGGGAAGTAGGTTTTTGGAGGTGTAATCTCATGGAAAAAGTTGGCCCGAAAAGAGGGATGGTACCACGAACTATTTTGACCTTCAAACTCTCTAACTTAACCCTGTTTTCAGGAGTTATGTTCATAGGCACTCGTTTTAAACCTTTTTCAACCCATTCATCCCTTACGTTTCTGAGTTCTGGTATCAGAGCGAAGAGATCTTTATCCATCTCTCCCACTTCCCAGTACATTCCCTGGGGACATGTGACACAGATAATCTTAATGTCATTTATTTCTTCAGCGATTTTAACCGCAGATTCACCAGTAACCGAAGCCACCACCAAATATCCATAGCTAGGAGATGCCTCTTTTAGGATATTTATCACTTCATCAGTGTTTACTGGGCCTGGTCTTTGAAAAACCCTCATTTAATCCTCCTAATTAACTTAAATTAAAGATCTTCATTTTCAATTTCATCTAAGAAGTTTTAAAAGATTGTTCTGGACTATGACAAATGCAGGGCCACCACCAAAATCCACACCTATAGCTGCCACCTCTATAATTTCTTGCCTTGTGGCACCTGCCTTTACAGCGGTGTTCACATGGTTAACTAGGCATGGGGCGCATAACAGTTTTGATACTTTCTCTATTGCAGACTAGATGATTAAAAATCCCCTCCACCGCCAAAGTCTCCACCATCTCCGCTGTCAAATCCAGAATCAAAATCATCGAAATCCATTGAATCAAATGTATCGAAAACATCAGCATCTGAGAATATATCGTTAAAACTATTATCATCAAAGCTACCAAAATCATCGAAATCATCAAAGTCATCAAAGTCATCGAAATCTATACCATGTGAATGTCTACTAAAAGCACTGTACCAGCGAATATTACTAAATCTGTATGCTACACCAACAACTGCTACCCCAATAAATAATGCAGCAATTTTTTTAGAGTTATTCTTAAACCAATCAAAGTAATAATCGTCTGTTAGGAATATGTTTGATCCTCCCATCAAGAGGTAAGCTTTCGCTCTTTCTGGATCAGTTTCTATCCAATTTTCCAGATCTTTTCCTTCATCTTTTAATTTTAAGATTATTTGCTGTGTTTCTATTCCCTTATCACTTAAGGCATACTTATTTCCTAAAAACTTCTTTTCTACAGTAAAAAAACCCTCTGATGCTAATGGTTCCAGCAGTTTTTTCTGGGCATACTTGTTCCCATTTACCCTATAAACACGTTGTTGAAGTTTTCTAATTCTCTTACTATCTGCCTTACGTGGTAAGTATTTTCGAAAAACCTCTTCATGAGGTTTAAGGGGCATGTTGAAATTTTTCCCCTCTTTCAGGTAGATTTTTTTAACTGTTTTCTTACCAAATATGCCTTTCTTTTCAACTTCCCGGACATCTAATTTAAATACATTTTTAAAAATAAGGTCAATAAAGGTTACTTTCAATAGATTTTTTGTTGAGGACCCTTTACTATTTGATTTATGATCAATAATCATAAGCGATTCAGCAGGGGTTAATTCCAATGAAACTATTTCATCAGAACTATTTCCAGATATATCTTCATTAATGTCGGATTTCTCTTTATGTTGGGCTTTTGAACTCCCCATTCCTTGTTCTAATGTTTTCAAACTTGTGCCACATTTTTCACAAAAGTTTGCATTCCCAACATTTTTCCAACCGCATTCTGGACAAAATTTAGAGATAATTTTAATCTTTTCTCCACACGATTCACAGAAAATGGAATCTTCTTTATTGCCTGCTCCGCATTTTGGACATTGAATCAAGTTTTCACCAATGATTTTGGATTAAAATTTTATAGAATTATAAATTACTCTTAATGGAATTACTCTTAATGGAATTATGATTACTCCATTTTCTGTAAAACCATTATTAATTATTTTGTGTTTCTAAAATTGACGCAACAAAGCTTATTTTGTCTTTAAGATAATAATAAAGTAGGGGATGAAAATGGCTGATTGGCTCTCTCAATTTAAATATAGTCCCATAAAACCACTTTTCGATTCAGGGAATGACACAATCATTTATTTGCTAAAAGGGATTTATTAGAAGAGGAAATCCAGTCGCGGGGAATGCGAGGATAAACGCACACAAAACATTGAAATAAGAAAATACCTTTAAGAAACCGAGGAAACATTGGGGAAGAAATAAATGTAAACTGAAGCGGAAATGGGGGAAGTATATGAAGAACGATTATCACATCAACCTTGAAAAATATTCTTTGGATAAATTTAAAAAAGACCTAGAAGAATCCAAGCTGATTCCCAGTAGAAAAATATTAAAAGAGGATATTAGTAACAGATTTAGAGTTTTAAAGGATAATGATATTATTAATCTTCAAGATCTTGTAAATGTGTTAAAAACTCCTAAAAAAGCCAAAGAATTTGCTGAAAAATCAGGTTTGCCTGAGGATTATGTTTTAATCTTAAGGAGAGAAGTTAATAGTTACACCCCTAACCCGGTTAATCTGGATAAATTTCCAGGACTTAATGCCGACACCATTACTAAATTGAATGATGCAGGGATTAAAAACACCGCTCATTTATTTAAAAAAATTAAAACTCCTGAAGATCGTAGAACTTTAGCTGCTGAACTGGAAATACCTCCAAAAGAAATACTTGAGTTGACCAAGTTAACTGATCTGGTGAGGATCAAATGGGTTGGACCAGTCTTTGCCAGGATTTTCCTGGACTCTGGAACTGATACTGCTCTTAAAATATCTCAAGCAGATGCTAAACCCCTTTACAAGAATTTAGTGAAAATTAACCAGGAAAAGAGTTATACAAAAGGTAACTTCATTGAAAGTGACGTTGAATTATGTATTAAAGTTGCTGGCATGGTGCCTAAAGTAATTCAATTTTAATATCTACAGATAAGGGCAAGATTTATTTATTTATTTTTTTTTGACGAATTCCTAAATCTTTATATAGAACTTTAACCCAACTTACTTCGATAGTTATCGAATTATAAAATCATGTGGAGAATTCAATGGACACTAAAAAAATGGCAAAAGTTTTCAAAGCCCTTTCAAATCCTAACCGCCTAGAATTATATTTACAAATTGTTGAAAAACAAGAAAACTGTTATAAGGCCAATTGTGACTGTTTAATCAGTGATATTGCTAAATCATTAAATATTGGTGCTCCTACCATTTCCCACCACCTTAAAGAATTATCAAACGCGGAATTAATCTTTACTGAAAGAAAAGGCAAATATTTAGTGGCAAGAGTTAATGATGAAATGGTTAATGAAGTTAATGAACTTTTAAAGCTCCATCAAAAATAATATTTTTTAAAAAACATAATTCGAAAGTTGTCAAATTAATAAATTATCATTGACTAAAAAGAGGAAGTAAAATGAAAACTGCAATAATTTATAAATCCGTACACCGGGGTAACACTAAAAAAATAGCTGAAGTAATGGCTGAAGCTCTTGAAGCAGATTTATTTGATTTAAAAGATGCCAATAAGGATGTTATTAATGATTATGAGTTAATTGGATTCGGTTCTGGAATATATTATTATAGACCCCATAAAAAGCTAAGAAAGTTTGTTGAAGAACTTGATAATGTAGTAAATAAATATGCATTTCATTTTTCAACCAGCGGTGATGGAAGATACTATGACTGGTTGGAGAAAAAATTAACTAGTAAAGGTTTTGATGTGATGGGAGAATTCCATTGTAAAGGATATTATGCATACTCAATTAAAGGAATAATCAGCCGCAAGGGTTTAAATAAAGGAAGACCAAATGAGGAAGACTTTAATGCTGCAAGAAAATTTGCAGAGAGTTTAAAATTAAAAATGTGAATTATCAATGATTAAAAAGAGGAGAAATAATGAAAATCGCGATAATTTACAAATCAATACATCATGGAAACACCAAGAAAATTGCTGAAGTAATGGCTGAAGCTCTTGAAGCAGATTTATTTGATTTAAAAGAGGTTAATAAAGATATTATCCGTGAATATGATCTGATTGGCTTTGGTTCTGGAAAATATTTCATGAGACCTCATAAAAAATTAAGAAAGTTTGTTGAGGATTTAGATGATATGGATGGCAAAGATGCTTTTGTGTTCTCAACCAGTGGCGATGGTAAACCCATGGGATGGTTAGAAAAGAAGTTATCCAAGAAGGGTTTTCGGATCATGGGCGAGTTTTACTGCAGAGGTTTTGATACTTACGCATTAGCCCGGATTATTTATCGGGGTGGTTTGAATAAAGGGAGACCCGATGAAGAAGACCTTAAAAATGCTCGAAAATTTGCCATTGAAATAAAGAAAAATTAATTAGTTGATAGAAAAGGAAAACAAGACATTTTGTTTAAATTTCTGAAATTAAAGTTCAGAAACCATTTCTGCAAACTCGGTATCAGTCCAGGCCCTGAGAGTGTTAATTGTAATATATCGTGCTTGGTATGCTTTAAGGAGATATTTAACCATACTTTCTTCATCAGGCATGTCAATGATGGCAATGAAATCATATTCCCCCATGGTGAAGAAAAAGTCTATACTCCCATTGAGTTCTCCAATTATCTTTTTGGTGAGTTCAACTCTTTCTGGAATTTCTAAAAAAGTTTCACGTGCCTGATCTGTCCAATTTCCTAAAAGAACGTATTTTTGCATGTTTTCACCTAAAAATTAAATTAAATTTTATTAATAAGAGACAAATAGGTGGGTATATTATTAATTGAGTGTTTTCTTTAAGCTCCAAGCAAACTCTTCAGCATTTTTAAGGTCTTTGGTGTTAGGCCGACCCTTATTCATCCCACCGAAGAGCTTAAGAAAACTGTTGGTGTTGAAACCCTTACACTGAAATTCATCAACAATTAAGTAGCCTTTGGATTGGAATTTTTCCCGGAGGGTGGCGTGATCGTTGGAGGCCTTGGATTTCCCGGTTATTCCAGCAGTTGAAAAAAGGAATACCCTCTTATTATTCACTTCAGGTAGTCCATCACCAAGTTCTAGTAGAGATTCATGGTGTTTTGCACTGTAAATTCCTGAACCAAAACCTACCAGATCATAATCTGGAAGTACGTCAGGTTTAATTTCCTGTGGAGTCTTTATTTCTGCATCGAGAACTTTCGCAAAGACTTTAGCTATTTTTTCCGTATTATTGTGATGATATGAAAACAAAACTATGAGATTTTTCATTTCTAAAGGATCCTCTTTAAGCTCTTTATTTTCCATTTTTTCCACCTTTCTTTTTATTATGTTATAATTAAGACTAATTTCTTTGGTGTACTCTTAAAGATGAACAATAGTTCAGCAGATTATATTCACATCTATAAATCAACCTACTTCTGTAACAGGAAAAATTTAACAAAGTTGATTATTCCGGTATCAAGAAGACTAAACCCTGCTTGCTCGAAAAGAAACTGCCATTTGTTACTGGAGGTGAGTATTAAAGAGAAAACACTCATAACCGCGAATGTTTGTAGGCTGAACGTCGGAACAATGATTAATATTTTTCTCCCGGGTTTAAGCACACGAAACAGCTCCTCCAAACCTTTAAGTTTTGCTTTGCCTAAATTATTCACCAAAAGCACACTAATGGCAGCATCAAAGGTGTTATCCTCAAATTCAAGATTTAAAACATCTCCTTTTACTATTCGAACTCTTTCAGTTATTCCTGCAATTTTTAGGTTTTCCACAAGCAAGTTTCTACTAGCATTTCCTGGACAAACATGGGTAAAGCCATCACCATAAGAGATTGTGAAACCAAGCCCGGGTTGAGTCCATTTAAGACCAGCAAGCCATATAAAATAACTAATACTGCCCCAAACAGACCCCATACTGATAACCAGCGGGAACAAGTTCTGAGCGATATAATACATAATTAAGGGTTATGCTTACGATTCCAAATTATCAGTGCGCCCAGTATTAGGGACCAGCCTTGTAAGGCCCGTAAAGAACTTCCTAAGGATAAAAGGGAAGCATCAATTTTACTTGCATATTCCTGGCTTAAGGTAATGATTTACCAAAGACTGACAACGCCCAGAATGTATAAGACGTTCTCCAGAAGCCTGAGTCCAACATAAGAAATTGTTAGACCATCCATGTGTTTTTAAGAACGAGATAGATAATAGTAGCAAGCAGGGTGTGATTTTATTTGCAAATTTTCCCCCTCCCCTCTACAGTTATTGCTGGGGCGTGTTCAATGGATTAAAACAATGAACTGAATTTTTGTACCAGTTCTTTTATGTCTTTTCCACGGCCACCTCTCCAGACCACGATCCCGGTTCCCACAATTACTCCCCCTTTGGACTGGCAGAGTTTTTCCATCTGGGATATGGCCTGATTTCCCCCTGTCCGGTGAAAAGGTAAGCCCTTGGTCACGTAGCAGGCGATTCTTTTATCCTGAAGTGATGGGATCTGCTCTAAGTAGGCTTTCATTGCCGGGGCCAGGTTAAAGGCATGCACTGGAGAACCAAATATTAGTGCATCGTATTCCTGTGTGTCCGGTTTATTCTGGAAAGTGATGTTCTTTGGATTTGACTTCACGTCACCGGCGGTTGTTACCCGTTCAACATTCACAGTATGCCCTGCTGTCAGAAGCTTTTCCTGAAGATTTTCTGCAACAGAATACGTGTGTTCAGTCTGAGAATAGACTATTATTCCTATTTTAATAATTTAACCCCCTTTATATGTTTCATAGGGAATTTCCCTATGAATTTTTTTGATTATATAATCTATGTATTAACCGTTTATTATCATTAATCGTACCCAGAAAAACTAAAAAAAATATCCACAAAAAAAGAATATTTGAGGTTCAGTTGTACCTTAATTCATCCTAAATCAGGAAACTTCTTCTGAATCAGTTTCATTATCATCGGATGTATCTTGATTATCTCCAGTTCATAGATGTATCTTTTCCCTCGTAAAGCCGAGAGTATAGCAGCCAAACCAGAGAGGAACACGCCAATGTAGAATGATACCCTCAGCGAGGGCATGAATGCTTCAGCCAGGGTTGATGGGAACCATGACGTTCCAGTGAGGGTGGTCAATGTTGCTGGAGGTATCTGGCTAACCACAGATGAGGGTACACTGCTCAAGATAGTTTCAACCGGGTTGTAACCTAAAAATGCTCAAAATAATGCCCCGGGGAAGCGTTGCGTTATACTCACAATGACAATGGTGAAGAAATCACCCATGCTGGCTGTGAAAGCCGTGCTCATTATGGTAGTCAGCATTCCAGAAGCCACTCCCCGCCCCCGGGCAGGTACAAGATTCATTATGGGTGCACTGTTGGGTGAACCAAACATTCCTGTAAACATTAATTGGTTTTTAAGCTACAAAATCTAAAAAACAGTATTAATATAAAAGAGTTACAATTCCCGAACCATTACTGTTCTTTTTTCATTGTTGTAGAAGCCATTTTTCAGATAGAAAGTCTCCGCAGGTATTTTTTTATTGGTTAAAAGAGTAATACGAACGTATCCTTCTTCAATTAATGTTTTAACCAGATAATTCATTGTATCACTGCCAATACCATGCCCCTGCCTCCCCTTTTCCACAAAGAACTCGTCCACAAAGAACTCTTTCCCAGCCCACCAGGATCTCCGGTGCCCTAAACAGGCGGCTACCATTTTGGAGTTATCACGGATTATAAATCCCTCAAAAACAGGATTAGCAACGAGTTCCTTCAAATAATTTCGGGATTGATCAAGGGAAACCCACTCATCGTACCATGGATCACCAGAAAAAACGTTTTTAAATAGTTCTGCACATTCATCCAGATCTTTACCAGAGAATCTCCTGAAATCCAGGGGATTATCCAATTGGAACTGTGTCGAGTTAGTATTTTTAGAATTATCCAATTGGAACTGTGTCGGATTAGGATTTTCAGGATTATCCTGGAAAAAATAATCCCAGTGATTTTTTAAAGATATATTTTCCCTATGTCCATGGAATGTACTGGTGAAATGTTCTTTAATTGAAGTTTTTATAGACATTTAATCACTTCTAAACTAAGTTATGGTGTGTTTTCAAGATCATGAAAAATCACTAAAAAATTTTCCAATAAAAAAAAGGATTTAAAGTGGTGCGTTGGTTAGTATGGTTCCCCAGTTAACCCTTGATCCTACTTCAGGAGTTACCAGTAGATTTTTTTCTATTTTTCCCAGATTGGCCAGGTTGGCTACCACTTCGTGGAAAGAAATAGGGGATTCATCACTCGTTTCCCGTGCCTTTGGCATGGACAAGGCCCGGTATCCATTGTCTTCCAGTAGACTACTTAAATGTGAGGTTATGACTTTTAATTGGCAATTCGTAACATCATAGGGCTGTTTTTTATCCAAAGACAATTCATCAGGGATTAAGTAGGGTAAAGTAACCCCTATGGAGATTGCTCTGGGATATTCTGCTATTAATGACCCGTATTTTTCAACTATGGCATTTTCAATCTGGGATAGATCCACCATGCCTAAAAAGTAATCTTCACACTCGGTTTCAATAACGTTTCTGATTACTTTTTCACACTTCATGGTACTCACCTCGTTAAAAGTTTTTAAACAATTAATGAACTTTTAAACAATTTTTTTACTTAATAAATACATTCAATTGACTATACATTGGTTAATTACAGATTTTGGGAGAATTAACCCATTTAACCATAATTATATCATTATTGGCCACTTTTTGTCTTCATTTTATTTTCTGAATTTGGTAATTTCATTGAATTATCGAGTCATTGATTTCCGGAAGAGTGGAACCGCGATGGCCATGGTAATCACTCCAAAACCAATCAAGATGATCATCTGGAATAACACATCCCCAATACCGGCATTAAGGAGGATTATCTTACGCATTGCATCGGCAGCGTAGGTGAGGGGTATGAACTGGGATATGGTTTGCATGAACCAGGGCATCTGCTGGATGGGGTAGAAGACACCTCCCAGGAAGATCATAGGAAACATCAGGAGGTTCACGATCATGGTTCCCGAGGCCTGGTCACCGGACATGGAAATTGCCAGAATTCCCAGGCCTATGAAGCTGAATATTCCAAGGAGGAGCATGAAGAACGCCAGTAAAAGGCTTCCCTGAACTGTAACGCCAAAGAGAAGCATTGCCAGACCCAATATTATGATACACTGTATGAATCCTCGTGTGCAAAGTGCTGCGGTTTTACCGATTATAACTGATATCTGACTTATTGGTGCGGATAACATTCCATCAAAGGTTCCAAGTTCCTTTTCTTTGGAGATGGCTTCGGGAATACCAGTCATTACACTCATCATCACGATCATGATCATCAAGCCTGGTGCCAGGAAGTTGAAGTAGTTGGTTTCCCCGGGTATGGTGGTTGAAACTTGCGGCACGTAGGGGAATATGATTGCCTGAGGGTTAATCTGTTGATTAGTCTCTTTAGAAAGTTCCAAAATATTGGCCTGGGCTTTCATGTCATTCAAGCCATTTACGGTGCTGGATAAAACCTGCTGGATCTGAGTGGCACTCTGAGGGTTACTGTTATCAATGAATACCGTGAAATCCCCGGATTTCCCGCTACTCAGGTTTTCGGAGAACCCTGGCGGTATGATGAAGGCTCCGTATATTTTTCCCTGGTTGATCTGGGTTTTGGCCTCATCCACACTGGAATAATTCTTGAAATCCATGAAGCTGGTGTTCTGGTTCATTAAATTTAGTTGTGCTATGAATTCATTACTCCCCGGTCCCTGGTCCAGGTTGACCACACCCATGGGCATGTGCTGCTGGGTGTTGCCGCTGGGAAAAATGAAACCAAACATCACCAGGAATATCAAGGGCATGATAATCAGTGATGCCAGTTGCATACGGTTTCTTCGGAATTCCAGCATGTCCTTGGCCATCACATGGTAACTGTCCTTTAAAATCTTCACTAAATCCATGATTTTTCACCTTACCCTCGCTTTAGGTGCTCTTCCATGGCCATGACGGGTAACCACTGGTTTTTCAGTGGCCTGGTCACGCATTTCTTTGCCGGTTACCGCCAGGAACACGTCTTCCAGGGTGGATTCATTGCTGTTGGTTACCGAGGCAATGTTACCCCCTTCATTACGTATGGTATCAATGATCTGGTTCAGGGCATTATCTCCCCGGGCACTTACTTTTAAATTGTAATCATCCTGTTGGGACACTGCAGTGACCATCCCCAGGGACCTGATTTTCTCAATGAGCCATGTGGTCAGATTGTCAATTTTAACACCAAATACCGTGGTATCTCCGTGAGATATTATGTTTTTAAGGTTTTGTGGCGTGTCTAAAGCTGCTATTTTACCATGATCAATTATGGCCACCCGGTCACTGAGGGCCTCGGCTTCGGTCATGGCATGGGTGGTTAGGATAACTGTCATCCCGTTCTTATTGATTTCACGGGTGATGTCCCTTATGGAGAAGGTGGTCTGTGGGTCGAGGCCCAGGGTGGGTTCATCCATGAACAGTATTTCTGGTTCCGGTAAAAGTGCCCTTATTACATTGATCCGCTGCTTCATACCAGTTGAAAATTTACTGATCTGGGTGTTTTTCCATTCCTGCATGTCCACTAGTTCCAGTAATTCATCTATCCGGCCTTCTAATTTCTGTTTAGGCATTTCATAGAGTTTTCCGAAGAATCTGAGATTCTCTGCTGCGGTTAGGCGGTCGTACATGATCATCTTCTCCGCCACCAAGCCAATGTTCTGGCGAACTCGGTCTGATTCTTTAATTAGATCGAATCCTGCAACTCGGGCTGATCCTGATGTGGGATGGGCGAGGGTGCACAGCATTCTTATGGTGGTACTTTTACCTGCACCGTTGGGACCTAAAAATCCAAATATTTCCCCTTCCTCCACGGTCAGTGACAGGTTATCCACTGCTGTGAAATCACCGAACTTTTTAGTGAGATTATTAAGTTCTATGGCGTGTTCAGTCATATTTTCCCTCCAATTCGTCTTTTATTATGTATCATGCCGTCCTTAGCATCATAGGATTCATTTTCGTTTTAGTTAATCCTTGGAACTTTATTTATTCCAATTCCATGCCGAGATAGCCTTCGCTAGCTGAAACTAATACTCAAAATTCACTATAGATTAATGCCCTTAGGAGGTTTTATTTTTAAATATTCTTTAATTATTTTGTTTATTCACTTCAAACATCAATTAAATCTAATTATTCTCCCGGAGCAGGTCACTAAGTGTTTTTAGTCTCTGGCCCAATTCCGCTATCAATTCCCCATGGGGTGCCAGTTTCTCTTCTTTAATATCCTCCAGATAAGAAACATAGCCTTCAATTTCAGTTAATGCTTTGGTAATGGAATATTCTCCACGATCCATTTTTTCATGTGGTTTAAAACGTCCGTAGAGTTTGTTAATGACTTTATTTCCCTTTTCAGTGAGCTCATATTTTCCATCATCACGTTTGGTGAGAAGACCTTCGTTAACCATTTTCTTCAGCATGGGGTATACTGAACCTGGTGAAGGTCTGAGAGGCTTGTGTCCACGGTGTAATTTACAAGATTCGTGATGTGCTTGTATGGCATCCATGATCTCTACACCATTTCCCGGACCATTTTCATCCAGGACATGGAGTATTAATATTCTTAAGCCACCAAATTGTTGCATTTGCTCCATTTTTTCATGGAACTCTTTGTGCAGATTTTTAAAGGCATCCCACATCTTGAATCAAGTCCTCCAGAGATCTAATTTCTTATCCTGATTTATCATATCGTTTGATAGATATAATATCGTTAAATTGATATCATGAAATTATCCATATTTGATTTAGCCGGATTTACTTACTCCCATATGCAACTTATATCAAGTTATCGATATCGACTAATCGATATTAAGAGGATCATTATATAAATAGTTTGTGCTAAAAGAATTGAACTTACCTAAAACTAATCTGCTATATAAAAACTAAGAAGGAATTAAAACTAAGAGGGGGATGAAACGAAGAGGTGTTTTGATCCTATAAACCCGGATAATGACTTAAGGGTTTAACCCCATGCCCAAGAGGTCTTTCAGTTGTAAAATTCCTTAAAATTTTGTTAAAAAGTTCAGGTGATTCCATATTCCAAACATGACCCCTCTTCGGAACTACATATCCTTTTGAATTGGGAAGAACCTTAACCAAATCTCTGGCTGATTCCTTGATAACCTTATAATCTTTTTCACCCAGCATAACCAGCACTGGAACAGTTACTCGCTCCAGACCAGTGGGTAATCGGAAGAAGAGATTCTCATGAAGAATTCTGTGGAGAGAATCCCCATTGATCTGTTGGGTGGATTCTTTGAACTTGTCAAAATAACCCTTGGAAATATTGTAAGTTCTCATATTGGCTTTGATGAAGAATTTGGTGTTTTTTACTGGTTCATAGGCCTTAAAGGTGTAGTTCAGCAGTTTCAGCAAGGTTTCAGTGTGAGGGATAGTGCGGAGGAGAGTTCCGGTGATGAGAGCATGATCAACCACCTCCGGATGGGTGGCCAGTATCTGGACTATGATCTGCGCACCCAGAGACAACCCCACCAGATGGGCTTTCCCATTATGTGCCCTGGTTCGGATGAGTTCAACCACCATCCTTGCAGCACCTTCAATGGTGAATGGCTTTATGTGTGCACTCTGCCCGTGTTCTGGAAGATCGGGAACCAAACAATGGTAATCCTGGAATGATTTTACTTGTTCATCCCATATCCACCCTGCCAGGCCTCCGCCATGGAGGAAGATTATGGTTTCAGGGTTTTTCTGGCCTGTTTCTTTAACCCATAAATTCATTGGAAGATCACCCCAAAAAGTGTTTTAAAAATATGTACTGTTGTGGTTTTTAAAGGATGTATTCCATATTAAAAGCTCCCTTTTTCCACCCTAAAAAGGATAAGCTTTTCTCCTTGAATTTCCTAAAACCAACCCGCTCGTACAATCTCAAAGCACCTTCATTTTTAATGTCGACATCCAGTACTGCTCTCCTGCACCCCTTTTTCCTGGCCAGTTTTATTCCCTCTTCCAGGATGAATGAACCTATTCCCTGACCCCGTGCATTTTCATCCACCGCTATTATAGCGTAGTAGAAGTCATCATCCTCCAGACTAGATAAAAATAGGCTGTCTATTATTTCAATCATAATGAACCTTAAGGAGTCCAGTAAGTTAAAGTTAGCAAAGAGCACCTTTAATTTATGGATATTTCCCATTTTATCTCCAGTACAGTAAACCATTACCCCCACAATTTCCTGATCATCGTTGGTTACCACGTAGATCTGCTGGTATCCCAGGTTGTTATCACCTACCTCCACCAGCTTTCCCAATTTCTCAGAAGCATTCCTCTGGTCACCAAAGAAAAAATCAAATGTTTCAGCATCGGCTTCGTAAATTAGTTCGGATACCTTGAAGGAGTCATGTTTATTTTTATCCATTTTTTGAAGGTGCATTTATCATTTAACCCCTTAAATTTATTTTTTTAGTCCAGAATAAAACTTTTTAAGATTTTTTAGAACAAATACGGTAATAATTGGCGGTTATTAAAATTTGTTGCTCATTATTATCAATATTTACACTTGAAATATACGGCTAAATCATGAATATAGTATGAACAGTAAATCATCCCCAGCCCCAAATCATTAACATTTTTTTCACTTGCAATGTATGGCCAAGTTAAGGTATGAGTATGATCATATGAAACCCACCCCCACCCCCAGGATGAAAAATTATCATCTTTCCCACTTTCTGAGGGTTTAATGACCTATAGGGGATGAATTCATGAGTATTGGATTTAACAAATTATATAGCATGATACATATAAATTAGAAGGTGTATGGAAACCAAAAGAATGGTACTCCTGGACATTGATTACATCACCAGGGGCGATAAAGCAGTGGTAAGACTATTTGGAAGGGAAAAAGCTGATGGAGAAGGGAATTCCATAATCGTGCTGGATGATGGATTCAAGCCCTATATTTACGTGGACCCCCACAATTTGGAACAATGCCGTGAACAGTTAAATGACTTGGATCTTGTGCAGATTGAAAAAGTAAAAATGAAAGACTTGGGGCAGGCTAAAGAATTTTTAAAAGTCACTTTTAACCATCCTCAGGATGTTCCTAAACTTAGAGATAAAATAAGGGATTTGAGCCAGGTTAAAGAAATTAGAGAACATGATATTCCATTTTATCGCAGATACTTAATAGATAAAGGATTATTCCCAATGGCAGAGGTGGAATTAGAAGTGGAACAAGCCTCTCCCGAGATATGTTCCATCCCTGAAGATATCAAAACGTCAGTAATGGCATTAAGCGGGAAAATACAACCAGTTAGTTCTGATTTCCCTGACCTCAAGATCTTAAGTCTGGATATTGAGGTTTACAATCCTAAGGGCATGCCTAATGCTGAAGATGACCCCATTATTATGATCAGCCTCTCCAGTAACCAGGGACTGAGGAGGGTAATTTCCACTGCAGAGTCTCCCCTTGATTTTGTGGAACAAGTGGAAGATGAGCGGGAGATGCTAAAGAGATTTGTGGCCATTGTGGAAGATGAGAATCCAGATATCCTCATTGGTTATAACTCCGATAACTTCGATTTCCCCTACATCCGTGACCGAGCCGCACTTTTGGATGTTCCCCTGAGTCTGGGTACCGATGGTTCCAGTCTTAAATTTATGAAAAGGGGTTTTGCCAATGCCGCCCTGGTGAAGGGAAGAGTTCATGTAGATCTTTATCTTATAATGCGCCGTTACCTTCAACTTGATCGTTACACCCTGGAAAGAGTTTATCTGGAGCTTTTCGGTGAGGAAAAATATGACATCCCCGGGGATGAGATCCACGAGTATTGGGATGATTGTGGTCCCAAACTGGAGAAACTATGCCATTATTCATTGGATGATGCGGTAGCCGTCACCAAGATTGGTGAAAAAATGATACCCCTGACCCTGGAACTTACCCGTATAGTGGGACAACCATTTTTTGATGTGGCCCGTATGGCCACTGGTCAGCAGGTGGAATGGTATCTCATACGTAAAGCAAATGAACAGGGTGAAGTGGTTCCCAACAAGCCTTCCTCCACACAGTACTCAACCCGGAGGGGTAAACGAGCTGCAGGAGGTTATGTGAAAGACCCGGTAAAGGGTTTGCATGAGAACATAGTTTACTTTGATTTCCGGAGCTTGTACCCCAGTATCATCATTTCCAAAAACGTCTCCCCCGACACACTGGTGGATGAATGCAACCCTGAAGATTGCAATATTTCCCCCGAAGGAGGATACATGTTTTTAAAGGAACCTGCGGGATTCGTTCCCTCCATAATCGGTAACATCCTCAGTGAAAGGGTACGTCTTAAGACCATGATGAAGGAATCAGAGGATGATGAGGAGAAAAAAATCCTGAATGTCCAGCAGGAAGCATTGAAAAGACTGGCTAACTCTATGTACGGGGTTTATGGTTACTCCCGTTTCAGGTGGTACCGTTTAGAATGCGCAGATGCCATCACTGCCTGGGGAAGAGATTATATCAAAAAAACCATGGTAAAAGCAGAGAAATTTGGTTTCAAACCCGTTTATGCAGATACTGATGGTTTTTATGCAGTTTATGAGGGAGAAACTACTTAAAAACATTCAAAGACCATGGACATGCCTAGAACATCATAAGGCCAAACACGTGAAACTACTTAAAATTATTTAAACCCCAATCAATCTACTTAGAAAATCATTGTGAAGTCAAATCATGACATCACACCGTTATAATTTAAATTGAATGTTTATTTACTGAAAATATAGGAAGTTGGTGGACGTATGTTCCATATGGCTGGAGAAAAGGAAATTCTGGAGGGTAAGATCACTGATGTGTACTTCAATAGAACCCTTCAAATACTGAAAGAGAAAGGTATTAACCCCTGGGTTAAAGCAGAGTTCGTGGCCAAATCCCTACCTGAAGAATGGCCATGGGCTGTGCTGGCTGGTTTAGAAGAGATTGTCCATCTTTTAAAGGATTTGCCTGTTGAAGTGAGGGCCATGAAGGAGGGTGCGGTTTTCTACCCCTATCAACCAGTTCTGGAGATAGAGGGTTATTATCAGGATTTTTGTATTTATGAGACTGCTATTCTGGGTTTGATGTGCCAGGCTACAGGTATTGCCACCAAAGCTGCCCGCTACAAGAAACTGGCCGGTGATCGTCTGGTTATGAGTTTCGGTGCCCGGAGAATGCATCCAGCCATTGCCCCTATGATTGAAAGAAGTGCCTTTATTGGGGGATGTGATGGTGTTTCAGTCATTAAGGGTGGGGAGATTATTGGGGAAGACCCCCTGGGAACCATTCCCCACGCCCTGATCCTGTGCATAGGCTCCACTGTGGACTCGGTGAAGGCCTTTGATGAAGTGATCGACCCTGATGTTAATCGTGTGGCCCTTATTGACACCTTTAATGATGAAAAATTCGAATGCCTGAATGTGGCAGAAGCCTTGGGTGAAAAGCTTTACGCAGTGCGTTTCGACACCCCTTCCTCCCGGCGGGGAGATTTTCACCATATAATCCGGGAAACCCGGTGGGAACTGGATTTGAGAGGATTTGAAGGGGTTAAATTCTTTGTAAGTGGAGGGATCAGGGAAGAGGAAGTACCCCGTTTGAACCCATTAGTGGATGCCTATGGTATTGGAACTTCCATCAGTAATGCTCCGGTGGTGGATTTCTCCATGGACATTGTGGAAATGGATGGAGAACCCCTGGCTAAAAGGGGTAAATGTTCCGGGGCAAAAAATGTTTTAAGATGTCAGGAATGCCATGAAGATCTCATTTTACCATTTAATAATGAATTTGAAAACTGTTTGTGCGGTGGAAAATACGAAAAACTATTAACTCCCCTGATAGAAAAGGGTGATATTGTTTATGAACTTCCAGAGCCAGGGAAAATAAGGGAATATGTGTTGGAACAGATGAAACATCTTCCAACAGAATGAAAAATCCTCTTGATTTTCCCTGAATATTTCAAAAAGAAAATTTAAGTAAGTATAAAACCCTATCTTTCGGAGAATCGTTGATGAAAAGAGCTTTGATGGTGATTGATGCCCAGGAAGAATATGTTTCCGGGAAACTTCCGGTAACCTATCCGCCTGAGAGTTTGGACAATATAGTGAAGGTTATGGATGCGGCTAATGCCAAAAAGATACCGGTTATCTTGGTGCAGCACACGGGCCAAGATGGTGGTGAAACATTCATTAAGGGAACTTCTGGCTGGGAACTCCTCCAGGAGGTTTCCAAACGACCATACGATTACCTGGTGGAGAAGAATCTTCCGGGAAGTTTCACTGGCACTGATCTGGAGAACTGGCTCCAGGAAAATAAGATTGATACAGTTACCATTGCTGGTTACATGACCCAGATGTGCTGTGACACCACTGCCAGGCAAGCATTCCACCGGGGTTTTAGGGTGGAATTCCTTTCCGATGCCACTGGAACCTTAACCGTGTCCAATTATGCGGGAAATATCACTGGTGAGGAGTTACACCGGGCTATTCTGGTTACCCAGGCAATGCGTTTCAGCAGGGTATTAAACACTGCTGATTGGATTGAAGGATTAGGATGATTAATTTTTAAAAATAATCACTTTTTAATCATCTTCTCCTAAAATAATAATAATAATAATAATAAATTTTTTGGTAATAAAAAATAGAGAATTTAGTAAAGGGTGAGACTAGTAAATTGAAAAGGATGGGGGTTGAAAATGAAGAATGAATGTTATGAAAACTATCCCCTGTGGATGGTCGTTCTGGCAAACGCTTTATCCATTTCCATATACATTATTGGTGCTTTCATACTTTACAGATTGGGAATTATCTTCTCAGCTTTATACTTAGTATTTTGTCTGATTATGGAAATTAGACTGTTAAAAAATTGTTCTAACTGTTATTATTATGGTAAAACTTGCGCTTTTGGTAAGGGTCGTTTATCATCCCATATCTTTGAGAAGGGTGATCCCGGCCTGTTTTATCAGGAGGATGTTTCATGGTATGTGATTCTACCAGACTTTCTGGTTTTTTTATTCCCCATGGTCGGTGGAATTATTCTACTTTTCATTGAATTCAACTGGATAACCCTCTTACTCATCATTGTCATCCTGATTCTTTCTTTAGCTGGTAATGCCCTGATCCGATCTTTAACTTGTAGACACTGCAAGCAGAGGGAACTGGGTTGTTCCGCTGCAGAACTTTTTGAGGGCGAAAAATAGGTGAATATTGTGATCTATGGATTAAGTGAATTGAAAGTAAATCCAATTCCAGTTTTATTGTCATGTGGTAATCCGGCAATTGAATATTACACCAGGCAAGACATTTTAAATGAAAAAGTGGGGCCGGTAAAGGATTTATGGCAGCTTCCAGAGGTTTTAAGAATTCTTCGAAAACAGGGAGTGGGTGGTTCTTGGGAATACCCTGGTAAGATCCGGGAAGACCTGCGTTCCCAGGAGGATTATAACCAGGTGGAAACCTACCGGGTTTTTGGAGAACTAATATGCAAGTATGGATTGAACAAAAGTCACCCCCAAATCCAAAAATCTGCAGAATATTTTTTTAAATGTCAAACCCCAGAGGGGGATTTTAGGGGTATTTACGGCAACCAATATGCCACTACCTACTCACCAGCCATTATGGAACTATTGATAAAAGCAGGCTATGGGGATGATGATCGCACCAAAAAGGGTTTCCAGTGGTTATTTTCCATAAGACAGAAAGATGGAGGTTGGGTTATTCCCTTCCGAACTTCGGGTATGAATATAAAAGAAGCACTACTGGCCAATGAACCAGAATTACCAGACCGATCCCGTCCATTTTCCCACCTAGTAACTGGCATGGTTCTTCGAGCTTTGGCAGCCCATCCTGAATGTCGTGAATCTGACCAGGCCAAAAGGGCAGCAAACCTACTGGCCAGCAGGTTTTTCCTGGCAGATAAATATCCTGACCGAAAGGACAAGAAATACTGGGAAAGAGTTTCATATCCCTTCTGGTTCACCGATATTATCAGTGCCATTGATTCATTATCAATTATTGGAGTAACAAGAGATAATTCATATATAAAAGAAGGATTAGACTTTTTAATCCATAAACAAAATGATGAAGGGCTTTTTGATTTAAGGATTGTAAGGGGAAGTGATAAAGACCTTAAATACTGGATTTGTCTTGCCATCTGTCGACTGTTCAAAAGATATGGTTAATAACTGAAAAATAGATAATTGGCTTTAACTTATAATTGATAGCCCTTGTCTAGGAATTACCCAGGAGATCAAAATGAAACGTAAAAAGGCCCTTTTAGTAATAGACATGTTAAACGACTTTGTACGAGAAGGTGCACCCCTCGAAGTTCCATCTACCAGAACCATTATTCCCAGTATCAAAAAAGAAATTAAAAAAGCCAGATCAGAAGGGTTTCCCATTATTTATATCTGTGATACTCACCACGAGCAGGATAGGGAATTTGAGAAGATGAACTGGCCAGTTCACGCCATCAAGGGTACTGCTGGATCCGAAGTGATTGAAGATTTGGGGCCAAAAGAAGAGGATATTTTTATAGAAAAATCCACTTACTCTGCATTTTACAATACCAATCTGGACAAAATCCTGAAAAAACTGGGAATAGATACATTGCGGATTACTGGTACAGTCACCCATATCTGCATACTTTTCACAGCCGCGGAGGGGGGCATACGGGGCTATGATGTGGAAGTACCATCTAGTTGCGTGGCGGGACTGGATGAATATGATGAAAAGTTCGCTTTCAGACTTATGGAAAACGAATTCGGAGTGAAACTACTCTAATTTAATTTGAGAAATCAATTACTATTAAAATATCTTTATAAAACTAAACCCAATATGACAATTCCCAATCAGATATGATCATTGAAAAATTATTAATAACCATGAGGACTTAAGACTATGGCTGTAATTCGAGACACCATCCAAATTGAAGACGATCACTATGCTCTTTTTGCAAATAAAACAAAGATATCAATAGAAAAAGGCAAAGGAGTGTATGTTTACGGTGAAGATGGTGAAAAATATATAGATTTTACTGCAGGATGGGGAGTAACCAGTATAGGGCATTCCAATCCAGTAATTACCCAAGCCCTTTGTGATCAAAGTAAAAAAATTATGCAGAATCCTAATTCAGGGGCAACATATTCACCAGCACGGTCAAAACTCCTATCCTTAATGCAGGAAATACTCCCTGAAAATTTAACCAGAATATTTTTTTCAAATAGTGGAGCAGAGGCAAATGATGCTGCTATTAAGCTTGCAAGGAAAGCAACTGGGAAGTTAAATATTATATCTGCAGAAAAAAGTTTTCACGGGCGAACGATCAGTACCGTGTCTGCAACAGGCCAAACTATCCATAGACGCCGATTTAATCCCCTAATTCCCAACCATATATTTGTTCCATATAACAACATCCCGGCAATTGAAAAAGTTATAGGGAATGATGTCGCCGCGGTGATAATTGAACCAATACAGGGTGAAGGTGGAATCAACGTGCCAGATCCCGATTATCTTGAAAATTTATCTAATTTATGCAGGGAAAACAATGTTCTTTTGATAGTAGACGAAATTCAGACCGGATTTTACAGAAATGGACCAGTGTTCATGTCAAATAAAGTTAAAGTAGATATTTTGACCATGGCAAAAGGTATCGCAGGAGGTTTTCCCTTTGGAGCATTTGCATTTACTGAAGAAATACAGGATAAACTTGGAATAGGAGACCATGGGGGCACGTATTGCGGGAATCCCCTCGGTTGTGCAGTGGCATATTCTGTTATCAAATATATGCTAGATAATAAAATATGGGAAAATGTTGAATATGTTGGTGAATCCTCAATTTCAGAACTAAAAGAATTGAAAAAAGAATATCCTAATATTATTAAAGATGTAAGAGGAAAAGGCTTATTAATTGCCGTAGAGTTAGCGAATGATAATACCGCAGCCACTATAAACTCTAAATGTTTGGATGATGGGCTTATTTTAAATGTCACTCAGGGTAATATAATCCGGATGTTTCCAGCTTTGAATATATCCAAAGAAGAGATGGAAGAAGGGTTAAATATATTTAAAAATGCTTTAGATGAATTTAAAGATCAATAACATCCTTGGAACATGCCAGACAGGCGTGTTCTGGGAAATTATTTGCTCTCGGGGGATCAGAGGATATGGCCAATATTGTATTTATAGAAACTGGTGCTTTCGATCTGGACTTAATTCAGCCACTGTGGGAGAAGCTGAACAACCATCACCGCAAGCAAAAATCAGATTTCCAGGAGCACTATGAAAATTTCACCTTCTCTGAACGTGCCGAAGTGCTTTTGAAAAAGTCAAATACCGGTGATATGCGTATTGGTCTGGTAAAGGATAAATATTCGGAAAATCTGGTGGCCTACTGCATAACCACCATTTCTGAGGATGGGGAAGGGGAAATTGATTCAATCTACGTTGAAAAAGAATTCCGGGGCCAGGGTTTAGGTGATGAATTAATGAAATGTTCACTGGGATGGCTGGATGAAAATGGTGTGAAGAAGAAAACAGTCCGGGTGTCAGTTGGAAATCAAAAAGCAGTATCTTTTTATGAGCGCTACGGATTCCGTCCACGATCTATAACCCTTGAACATGTTAACAGCCCGGAGTAATGTATCTAAAACATACTTCAGGTACCATTAATTTTTAAATATTCCGGTTGTAATAACCTAAAATAGAAGTAAGCTAATTTGAATAACTCACTCTAAAACAACATACTTTAGAATAAAGTAAATAACCTAAAAATCTATATGGGGGAAGTTCTTGGAAGAAAAAACTCGTGACCAGGTGCTCCGGGAAAAGTTCAGTAAGGGGGCCTCTTCTTACGATCGCCAGCGCAAGCATGTGATTCCCTGCCTGGAAGATCTTTACAGAATAACCTCTGATCTGTCCACAGTTAACCATTCAAGGCCAAAAATACTGGATTTAGGTGCTGGAACCGGCCTTCTTACCAGTTACCTTTACCAAAGATATCCTGCAGGTGATTTCCACCTCCTGGATTTGTCGGAGGAAATGCTGGAAGTGGCCAGATCCCGTTTGAAGGACGAATCCAGCTTCCAGTATATGGTGGGAGATTACTTGAAATATGATTTTAGAGGATTATTTGATATTATAGTTTCTTCTCTTTCCATCCATCACCTTGAACATTCTGATAAGGAATTTCTGTACCGGAAGATTTACCAGCACCTCAATCCAGGGGGTGTTTTTCTAAATGCGGATCAGGTTCTGGGACCGTATCCCGCCAATGAAGAGGAATATCAACGGAAGTGGATGGAAAAGATAGATGTTGGTTCACTTTCTGAATCTGAAAAAGGTATAATATTGGACCGGATGAAACTGGATAACCCTGCCAGCCTACAAGCTAATCTGAAATGGCTTGAAGAAGCGGGTTTTAAGGATGTAGATGTTTATTACAAGTATTATAACTTTGTAGTGTTATATGGTAAGAAATAATACCTAAAGATCTTGTGGGCTAAAGATTAGTGGTAGGAGATGTTTTGATGGAAAAAAATTCAAAACAAAAAATAAATGGAATAATCAAGGAATTAGCCCTTGAAGAAGGGGCTGATTTTTATGGTGTGGCGGATCTTGCGCCGGCAAGGGATTTCATCCAAGATCAGGGAGGGGATGAAGTTGCATCCTATCCCCGGGCCATTTCACTGGGGATAAGGATCATGGACAGTATTGTGGATCAGCTCCCCAATCGCCAGGAACGGGCAGTGGCGGTTAACTATCGCCATCATGGCTATGATATTATCAACCGACGTCTGGATCTTTTAGCATCACGTTTGAGTAGCCTAATCCAGAAGGAGGGGTACCGTGCTTTGCCCATACCCGCATCAGAACGATATGATGACCAGCGTATCTGCGCGGTCCTGTCCCATAAATTAGCAGCTCACCTGGCTGGACAGGGGTGGATTGGTAAAAGTTGCCTCTTGATCACTCCTGAAGTAGGGCCACGTGCACGGTGGACTACCATACTCACTGATGCCCCACTGACCATAACCGGGAAAATGATGGATGAGCATTGTGGGGATTGCACAGAATGTGTGGATATTTGCCCGGTTTCTGCATTCACCGGAACTCCATTCCATCCAGAGGACCCCCGAGAGGTTCGTTACCATGCTGAGAAGTGTGAAAAATACTTGGGCGAAGGCGAAGAATGGGCAGTCTGTGGATTGTGCGTTTACATATGCCCCCATGGGAGAAATAAATAAAAATAGCTAAGTGAGAATTGTTTAATTGAGGATAAGTAGTTTAACAGGAAATAAATGAATCTATAAATAATTTGAGATATTTTCGGATTTGTTCAAAAACCTGCAAAAATAGAATTTATTAAAAGAAAAAAAAATTTAAGAAGTATTTTATAACTTCCGATTATTCTTCTGCGTCCATCATTTCGCCGTAAGTGATTTCTATTTCACAGCCTTTAGGACCGCAACAGAAATGTTGTAAATCGAATTTTACCATCATTTTTTCACCTCGATATAAATATGTCCGATAATATATAAAAGTAACTAATAGTATTTAAAGCTGGTACTGACACATACCATACATACTTACACAAAGTATACCTAGTAACAACATTATATCCTTTAATTAGTTAATTACCCATATAAATAGATACATCCAAATATCAAAATATTATAGTTCTGGTGATCCCCATGTCCCCCCACGGAGAAACTCATGAATACATATGTTCAGTAGAAGCCGCCATTAATGAAATAGGCGGTAAATGGAAATCATTAGTATTATGCTCCTTAAAAGACGGGACACTAAGATTTAGTGAAATCAACAATAAATTACCAGATATAAGCCAACGAATGTTGACAAAAACCCTGCGAGAGTTGGAAAAAGACAGAATAATCAGTAGAAAGGTCTATCCAGAAGTACCCCCCAAGGTTGAATACTCACTGACCCCTAAAGGAGAGTCAGTTCTCCCCATCCTTGATTCCCTGTGTGAATGGGGTAAAAAATATGGTGAAAATGAGGAAAACTGGGAAGAAAATTCCACTAACCTTTAACCCACATCCCCCAACTGGTTCCAAATCGCAACCATTCCATAAGAACTTAATCCATCCATAAGAACTTAATCCATCCATAAGAACTTAATCCATCCATAAGAACTTAATCCATCCATAAGAACTTAATAATTCATAACTAATTTAACCTGCTTTTAAGTGAGAGTGAATAACAAATGGCTATAAACAGCCCGAAAAAGTTAAAAATTAAATTGTTTGACTTTAAAACCAGCAAAAAGTTGATCTTGATTTTTTGTGCCACTATTTTATGGGCTGGTGCACTGATTGCCCATTTTACTCCTGGTTTTGACTACTGGCTGGTGGCCAGTTTCAATTCCCTCCGTGCTAATTACATTTACGCGGATTTTTGGTATTATTACACCAAATATATGCTGTATATAGTCGGATTTCCACTTATTATCTTCTACATAGCATCATTTAAAATCCAAAAATTAAAACCATACCGTTTGGTGTTTTTATTGGCTATTATGACCGCTGCAATTGGAAATCCTATTGTGGACCCCATATTAAAGGATTTAATTGCCATTCCCAGACCCCAGGTGGCCCATCTGGATCTTAACAGTTTATACTATGTAAGCGGGTTTTCTTTTCCTTCTGGACACGCTTTCCAGTCATTTGCAATGACATTACCACTTATAATTTGTTTCTTAACCAATGATGCCACATTTAAGAGAAACTGGAAAAAAATAATTATGGCACTCATTCTACTGATTTATGCTCTGACACTGGCTTTCAGCAGGGTTATCGCTGGAGTGCATTACTTTTCGGACATATTATTTGGAATTGGATTTGCAATAATTTTAATGGTGATTTTGGCCAGCATACTGCAATGGTTACTGACTAAGAACTATCTAAACGTTCAAAATGAGAAATGGTATGCTCTGATATTTTTAACCCTTACCGTAATCAACTATATCTTTATCCGTTAATTATTTCAATAAATACCAAACTATTTTTACTTTACTCGATTGAGATTGGAATAAAAAAACAATTTATAAAAAAAGTTCAATCATTCAAGGTTTGTTTTACCACCGTAGCTGCAAATACTGCGGCTCCAAATCCATTATCAATGTTCACTACTGCTATTCCCGGGGCACAGGATTGTAACATGGAGTTGAGTGCTGCAAAGCCTCCCTCTCCCACCCCATAACCTATAGAGGTGGGCACTCCAATTACTGGAACATCAACCAATCCAGCCACCACTGAAGGTAGTGCTCCTTCCATACCGGCCACTACGAGGATGGCCTTTACATCAGCGTCTAACATTCGCCGTATCTGTGAGAACAATCGGTGAATTCCGGCAACTCCCACATCATAAGAAGTTAGAACTTCACAGCCGGCTTCCTCAGCCACTACACGGGCCTCTTCAGCCACTGGAACATCGGATGTGCCTGCAGTAATGATTCCTATTCTACCTTTTTTTTCTATTTCCCCATCTTTAATGAGCAAAATCCGGGCTTTAGGATTGTATTCTACCTTTACGAATTCATCGTTGAAAGATACTAGTTTTTCTTTAATTTTTAGGTATCGATCCTCTTCCAAACGGGTTACCATCACCCCTCCACGTTTTGCACAGTTATTGATTATTTTAAGAAGTTCAGGATCAGCCTTACCTTCTGCAAAAATAGCCTCTGGAAATCCAGTGCGAAGATCACGAGCAGTGTCTAACTTGGCAAAATCCTCCAATTCAGCTATTTGCATGGTTTTGAGCATTTTTTCGGCTTCTTCCACCGATAATTCACCATTGATTAATTCCTGAAGTATTTTCTTCATACTATCCCTGCCTCATTAAACTTATATATAAAGCTGGAGTATTAAAAGAATTCTATAAACATAAATCTAACCAAACAAAACCATGTTTAGATAATGGAAGTAGTACTAATTAAAAAGTTAATGAGGCGTTGAATTGAAAAAAGCACGTATACTTGTTCAGGGAATTGTGCAAGGAGTTGGATTCAGGCCCAGTGTTTACAGACTGGCCAAAAACCTGAAAATCAATGGATACGTGCGAAATCTGGGTAATGTAGTGGAAATCGTAGTTGAAGGTGAAAAAAACGCTATTAAAACATTTATCAACGATTTAAAGATTAAAAAACCACCAATATCCAAAATTGACAGCCTGGAATTAGAATGGTTGGATGATGATCAAAATGAATTTAATGGTTTCCATATACTGGAAAGCTCCTCCAATTTCTCCGGATCTTCGGTGATCCCTCCTGACGTGGCCACCTGTGACCAGTGCATGGAAGAGGTTATGAAAACTGGTGAACGGCGTTATCGGTACCCATTCACCGCTTGCACTGACTGCGGACCTCGTTTCACAGTTATAAATTCCGTGCCCTACGACCGGGAGCGGACTTCCATGGAAGAATTTCCATTATGCCCGGATTGTTTAGAGGAATACCAGAATCCTGAAGATCGCCGCTACCATGCCGAGGCCACCTGTTGTCCGGTTTGTGGACCTGAAGTTTTCCTTTACCGTGACGAGAGGATTGAATCCGATAATCCTATTAAAGAAGCAGCTCAGCTTCTGGATGAGGGTAATGTGCTGGCAATGAAGGGTATCGGGGGCACCCATCTAGTGGCCAGTACCATTGATGATCTTCCGGTGATTAATCTACGGGAGCGGCTGGGTAGAATGAACCAACCCTTTGCCTGCATGTCTCCTGATGTTCCCACCATACGTAGCTTTGCTGAAGTGGCAGGTTACGAAGAAGAAACATTACTATCGCGAAACCGACCCATTGTTGTCCTTAAAAAGAACATGGATTATTACTTATCCCCCCATGTTGCACCCTATCTCCATAATCTGGGGATTATGCTTCCCTACTCTGCCCTGCATCATCTGCTTTTCTCCTACACCGATACCCCAGCCTATATCATGACCTCCGCAAACATGCCCGGGGAGCCCATGCTCACCCAGAACCAGGAGATAATAGGTAAACTGGAGGGTGTGGCAGATTATTACCTCCTGCACAATCGGGAGATTATTAATCGCTGCGATGATAGTGTGGTTCGTTTCCGGGGTGGTGATCTGGCCTTTATCAGGCGTTCCAGGGGTTATGTCCCTGAACCCTACGATTTTTCCAATTTAAACCAGAACCTAAATGTTCTGGCCCTGGGCCCGGAGATCGACGTGACTTTCTCCCTCCTTAAAGAGGGTAAATGTTATGTATCCCAGCATATTGGGGATACCACCAAGTACGAGACTTTCATCTATCTCCAGGAGGCCGTTGAGCATATGATGGGAATAACCCAGACTGAAGATATTGATGTGGTGACCTGTGATCTTCATCCCCAGTTTTTCACCACTAAACTGGCCTATGAACTTGGGGAAAGGTTCCAGTGTCCAGTTTTGAAGGTGCAACATCACCATGCCCATGCTGCCGCCCTATCCATGGATTGGGGTGTGGACGAGTATATCTGCATTGCTGCTGATGGTGTGGGTTACGGTGAAGATGGAGGTGCCTGGGGAGGGGAGATCCTATACTCTGCAGGAGCAGAGTATGAGAGGATGGCCAGTTTAATGCCCCAAAAAATGCCCGGTGGAGATTTAACCACCCGTTACCCAGCCAGGATGATGATGGCCATGATTTATCCCTACTACAGTGAAGAAGAAGTTAAGGATCTCATGAAAACATACTACCCAGATTACTTCCCCCACGGAGAAAAGGAAGTGGATATTGTAGGCAGCCAGCTCCGGAAAAATTTCAACCTCACCGATACCACCAGTACTGGAAGAGTGCTGGATGCTCTTTCTGCCTGTCTTCGCATCTGTGGAGAGAGGACCTATGAAGGAGAATGTGCCATGAAGCTGGAATCTGCTGCCTACGGTGGTGAAGATACTCTTAGTGTTCCCCTTAAGATCTCGAAAAGGGAGGGGCGTGACATCCTGGATACTTCACGTATACTTTTATCTGTTCTGGAAAAACAAATAGAAGGAGCTCCGCTCAAAGATCTTGCTTATTCTGCCCAGCAATCAATTTCAAAGGGATTAGCCGAGTTAGCGATAAGATCCGCTGAAAAAAAGGGTGTTAGCATCATTGGAGGGTCAGGGGGAGTTTTCTACAATGAAGCCATTAGTATGGGCATAAAAAGAGTTGTGGAGGATGCGGGTTACAGTTTCATCCAGCATAAGAATAGTTGCGCAGGAGATGGTTCTGTTTCACTGGGGCAGGCTGCAGTGGCTGCTTTAAAATGTGAGAAAAAATCTTGATATATTCATTTTACACAGATCAAGGTTTAGACCTGATGAATTTAATTAAGGTTCTTTAAGGTTCTTCATTGGAGAATTCTTCTCCAAACATAACTGGTAAATTAAGGGACCGTACTTTTATAGCTCTTTTTCTTTCGTCCACTTGCCTTAAAAGGAGTTTTGCGTGTTTTTTGGCCTCATCATAGTTTCGGATAAGGTTTTCCAGTTCTGATGAAACATCTTCGCCTATTCGGGCTCTTTCCTCTAATATTTGCAGTTCCTGGAACTCATGACCCGGGGATTTAACACGTATAGTGCCCTGGCTCATGAATATCTGGAATTCCACATCATTGGAAATATCATAATATTTCCGGGGTCTTCCTCTCTCAATTTTTTGGAATGTTGAGCTTAAAAGGCCAGCTTCTTCCATGGCCCTCAGGTGTTCGATGATGGCCTTCTGACCTATTTCCAGTTCCCGTGATATTTGGCTGACAAAACGAGGCTCATCCCTTAATAAGTCAAGTATGTCCCGGCGGGTTTTGCAGCCCATTACATCCAGTAATAATTCTAAATCCATTTTTCATCCACTTTTCTTTATTATGTTTTATAATTGTTGTTGATTTATGATTATATTTATTTATCTAAATCAATCTCAAATTTAAATTATCTTAACTATTTTTGTGTAATAATCCATTTTTAAATTCATTTTTTTACCGAATTAACATTGGAATCTTCAGTTTATGCGTTCCAGATATTAACCCATTACTGAAAAAAAATTTTTATAACTATTGGTTATTATAATGCCTATTTTCAGAAAGGTTTATATAACCTTTGGTTACTATACTTTTATATAACTTTTGGTAAGTATAACCCAGATTTAGAGAAAGGTTTATATAACCATTGGTAACTATAATGGTTAAGTTACTTATCTTCCCATCCCCGAGTAAAGGTGAATGAATGACGGATAAAAAAGATGTTGCCAAGATGAAGGATGAACTGAATGAATTGAAGTCAGAGATCCAGAAAAAAGATGATGAAATCAAGGAGAAGGAAGAGGAAATCACCAGCAAAGATGAAAAAATAGAACAGTATCATGAACAGTTATTAAGACTTCAAGCAGATTTTGATAACTTTAAAAAACGAACTGAAAAAGAATTAAGTGATCAAATTCATTACGCCAATGAAAAACTCATTCTTAAAATATTAGAATCCTATGAAGACCTGGAAAGAGCCCTCAAGTCCGGTGAATCCCATGACCTCCATGAAGGGGTGGAGATGATCTACCAGAACCTCAAAAACATTCTGGAAGGGGAGGGGCTGGAAATAATCCCTGCTGAAGGGGAAAAATTCGACCCATTTCAGCATGAAGCCCTTATGGCCGAATCCCATGAAGACTTTAAGAATGGGGAAGTTATTGAAGAACTCTGTAAAGGTTATAAATTGAATTCTAAGGTTATAAAGTATTCTAAAGTTAAAGTTTGTAAAAAAAATGATTGAATATTAGAATAAGAGGTGTATTTGTATGGCTAAAACAGAAAAAATTATAGGAATTGACTTGGGAACCAGTAACTCTGCTGCGGCAGTACTGGTGGGTGGTAAACCAACCATCATACCCAGTGCAGAGGGAGCTACCCAGTACGGTAAATCATTCCCCAGCTACGTGGCCTTCACTGATGATGGTCAGCGCCTGGTGGGAGAACCCGCCCGAAGACAGGCTGTAACCAATCCTGAAAAAACCATCACCGCCATTAAAAGGCAAATGGGTACCAGTTACAAGGTAGATATCTCAGGTAAACAGTACACACCACAGGAAATCTCAGCTTTCATCCTGCAAAAGATTAAAAAGGATGCTGAAGCGTTTCTAGGGGAGGAAGTGAAAAAGGCAGTTATTACCGTGCCTGCTTACTTCGACGATAACCAGAGAACCGCCACCAAAGACGCAGGAACCATTGCTGGATTGGATGTGGTGCGACTGGTCAACGAACCAACCGCTGCCAGCCTGGCCTACGGTATTGACAAGTCCAGTGATGATGAACTGGAAATCATGGTCTTCGACTTCGGGGGAGGTACCCTTGATGTGACCATCATGGAATTCGGAGGAGGAGTTTTCGAAGTTAGATCCACCAGTGGAGACACCAAACTGGGTGGAACTGACATGGACGCCACAGTCATGAATTACCTGGCAGCGGAGTTCAAAAAAGATACCGGTGTGGACATCATGAACGATGACCAGGCAGTGCAGAGACTAAGGGAAGCTGCTGAAAAGGCTAAAATTGAATTATCCACCACCTTAACCACTGAAATCAACCTACCATTTATAACCGCCACTCAGGATGGTCCAAAACATTTAACCCATACCTTAACCAGGGCTAAACTGGAAGAACTGGTTGATTCCATCATCAAACGCTGCTCCAGCCCAATGGAACAGGCATTATCCGATGCTAAAATGTCAAAAAGTGATGTGGATAAGATCATCCTGGTGGGAGGACCTACCAGGATGCCCATTGTCCAGAAATTCGTGGAAGACTACCTAGGTAAACCAGTAGAACGCGGAATTGACCCTATGGAATGTGTGGCTGTGGGAGCTGCCATTCAGGGAGGAGTACTCGCTGGAGAAATCAAGGACCTGGTTCTTCTGGACGTGACCCCCCTATCTCTAGGTATTGAAACCTTGGGAGGAGTGTTCACCAAATTAATTGAACGGAACACCACCATACCCACCAAAAAGAGCCAAGTGTTCACTACCGCTGCTGACAGCCAGACCTCTGTAGACATACATGTCCTGCAGGGTGAACGATCTGTGGCCACTGGAAACACCACCCTGGGAAGGTTCCAGCTGATTGGAATCCCACCAGCACCAAGGGGAATGCCACAGATCGAGGTAACCTTCGATATAGATGCCAACGGTATTCTCAATGTATCTGCCAAGGACATGGGAACTGGTAAGGAACAGGCCATTACCATCACCGCACCTAACAAGTTATCCGAAGACGAAATTGACCAGAAGATCAGGGAAGCTGAACAGCACGCTGAAGAGGATAAGAAACGTCAAGAAGAAGTAGAAATCCGGAACAACGCTGATTCCATGATCTACACCGCTGAAAAAACCTTGGATGAGCTGGGTGACAAGGTCCAGCCCGATCAGAAAACCAAGATCGAAGGACTGGTCAAAGAACTCCGGGAAGTTATAGGTGGAGATGATCTGGAAGCCATTAAGAACAAAACTGAAGAGCTGACTAAAGTTGTACAGGAAGTTGGAGCTGCTATATACCAGCAAGCCCAGCAAGAACAGGCCCAACAGCAACAGCAAGGTCAAGATGCTCAAGGTCAGGCCGGTCAGGAATCTAAGGATGACGATACCATCGATGCCGACTATGAAGTAAAAAAATAGACCAACAGGGAAGTTATAAAGGGAGTAGGGTGGGATTTTTCTCACCCCCTCATCTACTACCCAACACTTTTATTATATTAATTCCACTAAAATTGAAATACACTTAAAAATAAATATTCCTTGAAATTTACTTAAAAGATATAGAGTTTGATTAGATTTAAATTTGGAAAAAATTAGATTAAATTAGGATTTAATTGAATTGATTTTAAATTTCACACTCATAAAATTCTTCTTAAACTAGATATATTAGATAAAATAATAGATTCAGAGGATTTAAGGAAGATTAGCATGGCAGAGAAGCGCGATTATTACGAAGTCCTGGGAGTGGAGAAAGGAGCCACCAAAAAAGATATTAAAAAGGCCTACCGTAAATTGGCCATGGAATATCACCCTGATGTGAGCGAAGACCCCGAAGCAGGTGAAAAATTCAAAGAAATCAGTGAAGCTTACGCAGTGCTATCTGATGAAGAGAAGAAAAACACCTACGATCAATACGGCCATGCGGGAATGGGAGGATTCAGCCAGGAAGACATATTTAATAATATTAACTTTGAAGATATTTTCCGTGGCTTTGGATTCGGAGGAAGCCGTGGTGGTGGGGGAGCCGGTGGTTTCGAGAGCATATTTGATCTTTTTGGATTTGGAGGAGGTCGTCGTAACGGCCCCCAGCAGGGCGATGATGTGCTTTATGAAATGAAGATCACCCTGGAAGATGCAGCCCATGGTCTGGAAGAGGACATTGAAGTTCCTCATAAAAAAACCTGCCCCCATTGTAATGGATCAAAAGCAGAACCTGGGACGGAAAGCAGGACTTGTGATGTCTGTGGAGGGAGTGGTCAGGTTAGACAGGTGCAAAACACCCCGTTAGGTCAATTTGCCACCATACGCCCTTGTAGCGCATGCAGGGGTGAAGGAAAAATAATAGACAACCCCTGCCATGAATGTCATGGTAAAGGTATTGTAAGACAAAAGAGTACCATCCATGTGAAAATACCTGCCGGAGTGGAAGACGGTTCTCGTCTCAGAGTTCCTGGTGAAGGAGATGTTGGTAAACTTGGCGGACCTCCAGGAGATCTTTACGTTCTCATCAGGGTGAAACCTCACCAGTACTTCCAGAGGGAAGGAGCCAACTTACACTATGAAAAACCAATAAGCTTCGTCCAGGCTACCATGGGGGATAAAGTTGATGTGCCCACCATTGATGGAGAAGTGGAGCTTAAAATCCCCGCTGGAACCCAGACCGGGACATCATTCAGAATAAAAGGTCATGGAATGCCCCATCTAAGATGGAATGGTAAAGGAAACCTTTACGTGAAGATTAAAATTGTCACTCCCCGGAAGCTCAGCCCCCGTCAGAAGGAACTTCTGGAAGAGTTCGCCGAGATCAGTGGTGATGAAATCTACCATGAAGAGAAGGGTTTTTTTGACAAAGTGAAAGATGCCATCAACCACTGACATCTTTTAACCTTCAATTTAATTTTTGATAATTATTTTAATTTAAAAAAAAACTGATTCCCCCCTAATTTCTTGAAGTAAATTTTCTGGCATACATTTCTAACCCCCGTGACCTTCCACTGGAAACCCTATTATTTTTATAAATCCTCAACAGGAAATAAGTAGAAAATGTGAAACTATTTATTTTACATTAGACTATTCTCATTTAATTAAAGGTGACCTCTAAAAAGTTTTAAAGATGTGATCCGGTGAACTTGGAAACAGTGCAAGATGAGAATCAAGACATAGATGTGGAAGAAATAATGGGGAAAATCGAGGGTTATTTTGGTTTCGTACCTAAAATATTCCAGGTTTTATCCGAGAACCCACCGGCCCTAAAGGCATTTTTTGACAAAGTTGAAGTTATAATGGTAGATGAATCCCTTCCACCACTCACCAAGGAATTTGTGTCCATTGGCGCTGCTGCGGCCCTGGGATCACCCCACTGCCTCCGCACCCACCTGGAGGTAGCCAGGGAATTTGGAGCCAGTCCAGGACAACTTCTCCTGGCCATCCTATTGGGCACCACCATCACTGAAACCACCGCACTTTCCAAGTCATTACGAGTCTATGAAGAGTTTGCACAAGAAAAAGATGAAGATGGGGTCCAGGTTTAATTATTTTTTGTTTCCTTTATTCTCAAACTACAAGAAAAAAGGAAACTATTCATAAAAATAATATCTAAAGAGAAATAAGAGTATTATTTATCCCTTTTATTCCTAATTATAAGTACAATAACCGCTAAAATTATTATTACCAGAATTAGATTGTCTATGAATGATAAACTCTCGGATATGGTAAGATAAAAATTTCCAAACTGCCATCCGATGATTCCCAAAATAGATGCCTGAACCAGGGCACCGGAAAAGGTTATTAAAACGTATTTTCGGGGGTTGTATCTTATCATACCGCAGAAAAGGCTGACTGCAATGCTGGGTATCACCGGTATACATCTGGCAGCAAAAAGAAATAGGTTTTCATATTTGCTTTCTTTTACCCTCTTCTCAACATTCTCCAGATCTTCCACGGAAACTCCCATGTATTTTCCAGCTCGTTCCACAAAGGGAGTGCCAATTTTGTAACAAATTCCATAGTATAACAGGGATCCCAGGGTCACTCCCAGGGCAGCAGGAAGGGTTATGTTAAAAAACATCATTTCCAGCGAACCTGCAGATAATACCGTTCCTTTCATTATTATAAAGCTTGATCCTAAAACCACCAAACTAGAGGGTATGGGGGTTACTATCTGTTCCAATATTGATCCAGTAAACACTGCCAAAGCCCCGTGGCTAATAATAAATCCTTCTAAACTGGATAAAGTACTGCTAAACATTTTGGAACCTTAAATTTTTTTTAATCCTAACAGATTCAAACTCTAATCACTGCAAAATGCATGCACCCAATTTTACCTTAAAGACTTAGTGTTTATTTAAAATCAAATCACATATACATATAACTAGTATTAAAAAATGGTTCACCAGATCAGGGGGAGTTATGGGGTTATGATTAAACTCTTAAGTGATAGCTGGCATGTTGAAGATCAGATAAGGCCCTCTAAGGGTAGGAAAATTCACTTAATAATTGACATTGCCACTGATGAACGTGTTCTGGAAGTTCCCCTCTTAAAAAACATTGCCGATCAGGTGATTGGGTTGAAAATTAGGGGTATCAACCTGGGACGTGAATTAACTTTTTTTATCGAAAAAGACCATCTCCTTATTGACTTGGGAGATCTTAAAGCTTGGACTACCACGCCCAACAGGGATGGTCTCTACAAAGCTCGGCTGGATCTGCAATTTACAGTCAAGGACCCGCGGTTTGAATTATCCACATGGGACCTGGGTTATTCCAGTAACCTGGAATTGGACGGATACTTGCTGGATAAGGGATCGGTAACCCTTCCACGAGGTCTGAAACTCAAAGATGATAAAATAGAGACAGAAACCATTTTAAAATGTCCAAATAAAGAACAACCTCAACATGTTTTCTTGAATCCCAGTGCGGATTATATTACCAAAAAAGGAAAGAACAAATACTACGTTTTCGTTGTGGATCCTGAAATCAGGAGAATTATGGAAAAGGATGGATGTGATTCTGCCATCAATATCAGTTACCAGGCCGTTAATGAAAGAATTTACTATATTATTAGTATTATCGGATTTGCACTTCTACTGGTAGCTCTTTTACGGTTCTATGGTATTGTCACCGGAGATCCTAAACTCCAGTTCGATATTCGTTTTTTAGCAGCCAGCGTAGGGTTTCTGGGACTTATCATGGGTTTGGTGAGAGAAGGTTACGAATTACCCCTCAGACGTATGGTATTTTTATCCATCCTATTTCTGGTGGTGGATTTAGGGTTGGAAATTGTTCTGTTAAAGTAATTTCAATTATAATCAAGTTTAAAAAGAAATAATAGTCGAGGCAAGGAGAAAAGATTAAAAAAAATATTATTGACCTGAATAGGAGGTAATAACCTGCTTTTATCCAAAAAGAATCGTGTTTATATTGAAGACCAGATAGTCCCATCCCCGGCCCGCAGGGTGAAAATGGTACTGGATCTGCTCACAGATGATCCCCTGATAAAATTCCCAATGGAACCAGGATTCCTGGAAGATATGGAAATATTTGGAGTGAACCGGGACTGGTTTATCCCCTTCCTGGAAGAAGATGGCCAACTGATAATTAATCTAGGTAATCTGGATCAATGGATTGGAGTGCCAGATGAACGTGGTTTGAAGCATGTTAAACTTGAAATAAAGTTCATCTTGGTAGACCCTGAATTTGAACTGAAAAGATTTAACCGTGGTTATAAAGGGATTATTGATCTTACCGAAGCGGAAGAAATGGAACTGCACATCACACTTCCCCTGGGAATGAAAATGGCCCATTCTAATGAGGGCAATCAAATAATGATTTCCAACAGTGAGGGAAAGAGAATTTACATTTCTGCTTCCAGTGTTCTGGATAAGGATCACCGCCGCAGGTACGATTTTCTGGTAAATGCCCATCATCTTAAATCTATTTCCACTACTGAAAATAGCAATGAATTGGTTAAATTAGATTATGATACGGATAATGAAAGAGAATATTATGTTATAACAGTTATTGGGTTAGGTTTATTCGTATTTGCCATTTTCCGCATGTTTCAGACATTAAATGGGCATGTTGAATTTGATATTCGTTATCTGGCCGCAGCAGTGGCATTTATCAGCCTATACATAACCATGCTGCGGGAAAAATATGAGCTACCCTTCCGTAAAGTCCTGGTTTACACCACTGTATTTATTGGAATTGAACTGATTATGGAACTCATAATGGAATAATCAATATAAGCAGATATAACAAACTATAAACTATAAAAACTTACTATATAACTTATTAAATTAAATTAGCACTGATTATTATTTATTTTTTTATTTTATAGTCCATTCCAGCCATTTTTAAGTTAATATTGGCTACAAGTTGAGGGATCAAAAAATATAATACTAATGGCAAACATAATACATCCTAATTAAATAGGGAGTTTTACCAATATAGGAGGGAAAAAATTGCAGAAAAATTCTTTGGCCATAGTTTTGATAATTCTGGGTTTGATAGTTTTGGCCGTTCCAATGCTGGGATTAGTCCCACTTAGTGTGCTTACAGGTTTAGGAGTAGCATTCCTTGGTATAGGGCTGATATTAGCAGGTCTCAGTGACAGAGAAGTGAGCACTGGCCTGGGGCTCCTGGAAATAATTTTAGGAATCATTGCACTGGTACTGGGCCTTGGATTCATCCTAAATCCCGGTCTTTTCAGCTTCGTAGCAGGATTACTAGTTTACATGGCGGGTTTATTCCTGATCATCGTAGGTATAGTTGCTGTATTTACTAAAGCTGGTGGCAGTCGTTGGAATGGAGTTGTGGCCATAATAATAGGGCTTATATACCTTATATTTGGATACATCATATCAGATCCTATCTGGTTAGGTGTACTTATTGGATTATGGCTACTGTTGACTGGAATTTTGATGTTTTTCCAGAAAGATTGAACTTAAAACTAAATTTTTCCTTATTTTATTTTTTTTTAATATAATGATGTAATAGAAATATCAAAGAAAAGTCTGTTTTTAAATAATTAGAATAATATAATGGCCTGCCGAGAGTAACCCACCTTCTGTTCGTGGCAGCATTCATCTATGCGAGTTACCTCTGCCTCATACAGGATTCATTGGCAGTGTTTACCCTTGCATCCCGTGGATTGGCCGTTTCACCGTTCCCCCTGGTGTCAATCAGACGAATCTTCATGTTCATCCACCAGAAGACGTGTCGTTTCTGCTCCAGAGTCCTGCTTCTCAGCAGATGCCTTATGACATCACGGTTCTGTATGATGGGTGGAGTTTCCTCAGTTT
>Ga0074193_1000130_pt1 | contig 138597 bp, 135 predicted proteins | sample EPASupsiteHSE605_FD_64523 | JGI IMG/M metagenome (GOLD analysis project Ga0074193, IMG submission 64523) | Bioremediated contaminated groundwater from EPA Superfund site, New Mexico - Sample HSE6-05 | ecosystem: Environmental > Aquatic > Deep subsurface > Groundwater > Contaminated ... | reverse complement strand
TTTTCGGTGAGTCTACGCCAAATAGCCTAAAATATTGCTATTTAAATAACGCCAATTATTGAATTTTCAAGGTGCATAGAGTTTATTGATGTGCGAAGTTTGAGTCAGTAAATTTAAAAGGACTACGCACTAACAGCAATAATGTATTAAAAGACATTCAACGGACGGATGATATTTTAAAATTTGTTAGCGATATTGCAGGGAATTCTAACTTGTTAGGATTGAATGCTGCCATTGAGGCCGCGCGAGCTGGTGAACATGGACGTGGCTTTGCTGTTGTCGCAGAAGAAATACGAAAAATGGCATTAAATAGTTATGAGGCGGTTGCTAAAATAAAAATGATTATCAATTCTATACATGAATCAATATCCATGATTGCTAATGAAATAGAGGATACGTCATCATTAAGTGAACAACAAGCGATAGCTACTGAACAGATTGCTAATTCAGTCCAAGAATTAGCAAAGTTAGCAGTTAATATCGAAAATATCGCAAAAACTTTATAGATATATCTTCTGTAAAAAGTGGAAATATGCACTTAGGAGCTGAGCGTTTTACTCCTTCAACTCATCATGGAAGGTGAATGGGATATTACCAGTATTGGCATGAGATTAACTTTAAAATCAAATAGAAGTCAATTATGGAGGTCTATTATCTATTCAATTGGATATGTAACAGACTTTTTTATTTTTAACTAAAAATTGTAATTTCTTTTTATAGCAACTATGATGGTGTCAATATAAAAGCGAGAGTATTATTAGCCTGATACTATAGGGAAAAAAGAGGGGGGGATGAAACTAACAAAGATTCTCATTAATATCTATTATAGTAAAAAACAGGATTGTAAAATCATATAAAATTTGCTAAGGTCAAATCTGTGGAAAACAATATTCTAAAGCAGATATTCTTTGATGAAAATCAGCATTGGGCTCATTTTATAGAAAAGTATAGGAAGCGCATTCGACCAGTAGTTTTAAAGGAAGTAGAGAAATTCGGGCAATGTGGAGATTCTCACAATGGTTTTAAGTTGTTTGTTTGTGAAGCTTGTCATAGTATTCGCACATACAAATTGTTACTACTAAGGGGGGTTATATGCCTAGAGCCCAGTTTAACAAAGAATTTAAAATTCAATTTGTAAAACGGCAACGGGAGTGGGCAAGGCGAGAACATTGAAAAACTTTAGGTTTACAGACAATATTAATTTTTTGTATACTTATATACAAAGCTATCGGAACAAAAATGACTAAATTACATAAATGGATATACACCTTGATTTGCCTGCACTAATAAATACTGAGAGACTATTAAGTATTAGGAGGGGACTAAAATGAAACATGAAAAGGGCTTGCGCATAGTTAAACGTAGGCAACTAGTGGATGATGTTATCATCCAAATTGAAGATATGATTACCTTTGGTGAATATAAAATTGACACTAAAATTCCAACAGAGCCTGAGCTAATGTGCAAACTAGGGGTTAGCCGTACTACAATCCGTGAGGCAATTCGCGTATTGTCTAAAACGGGAATTCTCGAAGTTCGCCAAGGTGATGGAACATACGTCCGAGCTTGTTCAACAGAAATAGAACCCTTTGAACGTCGTCTTCGGCGTGCCGATCTTCTGGAAGTGTACGAAGTTCGGCGACTATTAGAAGTTGAGATTGCTAAACTTGCGGCAATGCTGAGAACTCCGGAAGATTTAGTGGCCATGAGAGAAAGTCTAAATAAAAGAATAGAAGCACAAAAATCCTTAGACATGGCAGAGTTAGCCAATCATGATATAGCCTTCCATAAGGCAATTGCAGTTGCTTGTAAAAATAGTGTTCTTACCGATTTATATCTAGGTTTTTCTAATGTAGTTCGCACTGGTGTAGGCAGTTCAGTACAGGATATGCCCCCTTTAGTTGTTGAAGACATATTGGATAATCATAAAAATCTTTTAAAATCCATAGAAGATCAAAACATAGAAGAAGCCCAAAAATGGACTACTGAAACGCTGGATAGAGTTATAAATCGGCTAAAGTCATAATGAAATATTTGACAAAACAAACATACGATGATACTATGATTACAATAAATTAATCTCATCTTAAACAGTAAAGTGAGATTAAAACATACGGTTAAACATCGTATGATATTATGAATAGTATTTAAAATTTTATTTTAAATACTATTTTAGTGGAGGTGTTTTTTTTTGCGAGATGAGGTAAAATCAGTGTTTATCGGCTTAGCAGGAGGACTAGCAGGTGGTTTGATAGGAATTGGTGGAGGAAGCATTATGGTTCCTTGTATGGTTAATTTTTTGAAGTTTACGCAACACATGGCACATGCTACATCATTATTATCAATGATACCATTAGCCATAATCAGTGCAGCAGTTTACAATTCGTACGGAAATCTAGATATTACTATAGCAGTTCTATTTTCCATTGGTGGTATGATGGGGGCATATTTTGGTTCTTCACTTATGCCGTTTGTTAAACCAAATACTCTAAAACGTCTGTTGGCTGTAGTTATTATGATAGTATCAATACGAATGGGGTTGTTATAATGATAATTGCATTATCAATACTTACGGGAGTTATAACTGGAATATTAAGCGGTATGTTAGGCATAGGTGGCGGAGCTGTCATGGTTGCTCTTGCCATCAGTTTTCTACATATATCTCAGCATGCTGCTCAAGCAGCTGCATTAGCGGCCATTATTCCTACAGCATTAACCGGAGTGGCAAAGCACCATAAGAATAAATTAGTAAATTATCGAGCAGGTATGTATTTAGCAATTGGAGGTATGATTGGCGGTTTTGGCGGATCGTATATTGCTAATATGCTGAACGAAGCCGTATTGCAAAAAGTGTTTAGTATTTTTTTTGCTATAATCAGCATTCAGTTATTCATTAGTTCTTATAAAAAAGAACAAACGACAGTATTAAAAAACGAGATTGTAAAAAATAAAGTTACAAACTAAAAGATCGTTATTATAACGATGAGTTGAACTGGTGTTTACTGGGATGTACAGTGCTTTTTGCTTACGGAAAATCAACAGACTCGCAGAGTGATCGATTTTATTAATGCAGCCAACCAAAATACAATGGCGGGTCTGATTACTCGCTATCGTCCCCATGTAGTGGTGTGTACGCATCCTTTTCCCTTAGGAGCCGCTTCTTCGTTGCGTCATAAGAAAAAGCTTAGTTATATAATAGCGGGAGTGATTACCGATTTTGCGGTACATCCTTGGTGGATTGCTGAGGGGGTTGATCATTATTTTGTTGCGAATGAGGTTATGGAAAAAACGCTGCTGCAACATGGTATTTCTCATGATCGGATTACGATCAGTGGAATTCCTGTTGGTAGTAATTTTAAACCATCTGAAACAAGAGCCATGAATGAAGTTCCCCACATATTGATCATGGGTGGAGGATTAGGTTTTGGACGAATGCAAACTACTTTATGCAAATTGGAGCAATTACCAAAACCTGTAAAAGGGACCGTTGTGACTGGAAAAAATGAAGAGCTAAAGCAGCAATTACAGCTTCTAACTAAATCATTAGGTAACAACATTACCGTGTTGCCGTTTTCGCCTCATATTGCAACGATGATGAAACAAGCGGATGTATTAATTACTAAGCCTGGAGGCCTTACTTGTAGCGAAGCCTTGGCGGTAAATCTACCGATGATTCTACTGAACCCACTACCTGGGCAAGAAGAAGAAAATGCGAATTACCTTCAGCAACAAGGTTCTGCATTGTGGATTAAAGAAGAAAAAGATCTGATATCAAAAATGACCGATGTTATATTCGATAAACCAGAGATGGCAAAAAGAATGCAACAAAAATGTGCTAAAATTAGTCCTCAATATGCCGGTATCACGATCACGAAACAACTAAAAATTTTTGCGGAAAGCAGTAGTAGTGCAAAGCAAATGGCGTCCAATCATGAATATTGGAAAGCAGGTGTATAGCGCATACGTTTATCAATTATTTTCTCATACTACCTTATTAGCCACTAATCTCATGAAATAGTAAGCTATTCAATGAAAAACATATTATTTTGAGGTTTCCACTGTCTACGGAATGGAGTATGCTACCATGTGATTCTAGAAGCAAAGTCGCGAAATGGTAAACTATGCTATACTACTAATGTAGTTCGATGTTATAAAAGGGAGATGTTCAATATGGGAGATAAAAGCCCAAAGAACAAGGAAAAAAAGAAGAAAAAAGCTGAAAAGAAAGTTGCTCCAATTGTAGCAGCTAAAGTTGAATAGTTTTGTAGCAAAGAAGGGGCGACCTCAGAATAAGTTTGAGGTCGCCCCTTTTAGTATACAATTTTCCTATAAAGAATAGTTAGCAACTAATGCTTTTACTTCTACTTCTTTATCTTTTATAAATTCAACAAAACATGTATAACCTGAATTTACTTTTAAGTTCGCTAAATCTAACAGGAGGTTTGGTATTTTTTCGGCAGGAATATTTCCATAAACATCGCCAAATTTTGCTACGTCAGGACCGACTTTTCCGTTAAAAGAGATGGAATAGGTTGGGATCAGTCCATTTTCGGTACGGGTTTTTCTTCCCGTAAATCCAATGAGTCCTTTTTGATGTTGTGCACAAGAATTAGGGCAACCGGATATCCGAATCCTTGGTAATGCTGCTTTGATATCATCCGATGTATTCTTGAAGGTTTCCAAAATACTGCTTAATAACTCTTGAGAATTATTAATACCAAAATTGCAAATGGTCGGACCTGCGCATACAACCGAATTTTCTAGATTAAATAGAGAGGAGAATGTAGATACTATTTCTAGTAACCCTTGTACATCTTTTTCTTTTAGATCTCTGACAAAAAATCCTTGCGTTAAAGTCAATCGCACAGATACTTGATAATCTAAATTTGCTAGGTAATTCAACGTGTTATCTAGATCGTGAGTCGTAATGGTTGCTTGGCTTGGATGAATATATAAAGAATAATATCCAGTTTGTTTTTGTGGCAATAGTACGTTTTTATATTTAGCATCCCATGGTGATGGAGGATTTTGGCTGGTACTTTGTAAGTTTTCTTCTGTGGGATCGATATGAAGTGCTAAGTCTTGCCCAGAAGCTTTTAATTGCGCCAGTTCGTTGTTAAACATCTTGATAAAATCTTCTTCGCCTAATCGCAAGGCAACAAATCGTAATCTGGCCTTATGGCGATTGGTTCGATCTCCTTCTCTGGCAAAAACCAGTTTCATAGCTTCTACATAGTATAATGCTTCTGTATCGGCAATGAAGTCCTCAAGTTTTAAAGCTAATTTCGCATTACCGCCAAGACCACCGCCTCCGTAAACGGCAAAGCCCCTTTTGCCATTGACTATTTTGGCGATAAAGCCAATATCAGCAATAGTAGCATTTGCGGTATCTTCTACGCTATTTGAAAATGCTATTTTATATTTTCTTGGCAATTTGAGATTGGCAGGATCTTTCATCATAAAATTCGTAACGCTTTTCATATAAGGAGTTACATCGAAAATTTCATCTGGTGCCACCCCTGAAAGCGGAGAGCAGGCAACATTTCTTACACCATCGCCACCAGCACCTCTCGTAATCAACCCACATTGTACTAGATCATCTAATACATTGGACAAATCTTCGATTTTTACAGAATGAAATTGAACATCTTGCCTTGTTGTAAAACGTATCTTAATTTGATATTTTTTAGCAATTGTACTGATTGCTTGCAATTGCGCTATTGTTGTGACTCCACCGGCAATTCTTGGTCGGACCATATAGGTGTCCTGAGGGCCTTCTTTATAAATGCCCATAATCGAAGTAAAGGATTTTAAATTTTCTAATTTACCTTCCTGATATTGTTGTAGATTGTGTTTGAAATCTTCAACACTTTTTAAAAGTTCCTCTGTAATTGCGATCATATCTAATTACCTCTTTCATAAAAATTTGTTTGTTTTCAGTGCATTGCATCCTCTTATTGATAATAGAATACAAATTGAAAATTATATACGATACTACAATTATATTCCGCATCCTACTAGACAACACCTTTATAATATTATGCTATCAATAGATGAATTTTATATTTTTATATTTTTAAATAAACGTTGAAAAAAGTTGAAAAATAATATAAAATAACATAGTGTACGAGGTTTTAAATTGCGTTTATTCGCAAGGGAAAGGCATATAACCCTTGGGCGTAAAGATTTAGAGTGCTTGTGATTTTTAGAGAAGAATGAAGAAATCCTATTATTTGATCTATATGCATGCCTGTGGCGTGCTTTTTTGTTTTGCGCTTTGCTTTTTAGAGAAAATAATGGATGAGTGAGGTTCTATGATATGATTACCGTACGAGAAAAGGTTCGTTTTGTGGAAACTGATATGATGGGTGTAGTACATCATGCGAATTATTTCCGCTGGTTTGAAATGGGGCGGGTCGAGTATTTAAGGCAAGCCGAAATTCTGTTGACAGAACTAATGGCAGAAGGGATTGTTTTCCCGATTACGGATGTTGATTGCCAATATAAATCTTCCGCTAAATTTGATGATCAGATTTTGATTGAAACGACATTGGTCGAAGTGTCACCTGTAAAAATGATATTTACCTATAAGGTTTTAAGAGAAGTAGATCGACTATTGTTGGCGACTGGCCGTACACAAAACCTTTTCACGGATATGAATGGCAAAATAATTCGTCTCCCTAGTAAATATTATAGTAAATTACAGACAAGCAGTGAAAGTAAAAAGTAGAAAATGCATATAATATAGTTACAATATTTTCGTAGGAGGTCCAGGGATTTGAGTAATAATGCACCGATTGGTGTTTTTGATTCAGGGATAGGTGGGCTGACCGTTGTAAAAGAACTAATAGAGCTCATGCCCGAGGAAGATTTTATATATTTTGGTGATACGGCTCGAGCACCCTATGGACCAAGATCGAAAGAGCAGATCATTGAGTTTATGCATCAAATTTTACAGTTTTTTGCGAAACAGAAGGTGAAAATGGCAGTTGTTGCTTGTAATACCATGACTGCCTTAGGAATTGAAATGGCTAGAAGTCAATATCCATTTGCTTTGGTAGGGGTGGATGCCGGTGTAGATTTGGCACTGAGCATTAGCAAGAGTAGAAAAATCGGTATCATGGCAACACAAGCAACGATTGCTAGTGGTAAGCATGCACAGACTGTGCTAGCGAAAGATCCAGATGCTTTAGCGTATCCTGTAGCTTGTCCCAAATTAGTACCACTGATTGAACGTGAGCAGGTGAAAGGAGCTGAAATAGAGAAGGCAGTGGCAGAATATCTGCTACCGTTGCAACAAGCGAGTGTCGATGTGATCATTCTAGGGTGTACCCATTATCCTTTTGTCAGCCCAGTGATTGAGACAATGGTAGGAGAAAATGTGAACATCATTAATCCTGCTAAGGAAACAGCGCTTGATGCGTATCGTATTTTGCAAACAAAGCAACAGCTAGCGGTTAAGAAAAGTGGTACCGTGCGATTATGTTTTTCAGCAGACATCGAGCAGGCAAAAAAAATGGCTGACTTTATGCTGGATACAACGCAAATGGAATTTGATTTGGTGAACTTGCACAAACATACATAAAAGAAAATTTCTTAGAAATGGAGGCCTTGGTGTGGAATTCTTGATAACGATTTTATTAGTAGCTCTCGTCGTGGCAATTGCTATATGGCTATTTATTGCTCGTCAAGGAGATGCAGAGTTTGAATTTTTGGTTGATCAGCGGACTGATTTTGCTTTGGAGGAGTTGACGGAGAAAACCGCTACTTTTTCATGTAAAGTACCATTTATCAATAAGGGTACGCAGGGCGGAACGATTATGGATGCTTATCCACGTCATCTATTGCCTCATGAGCAGTTTGATGGTGTAGAAGTTAGTTCGAGATTGGAATTACTCAGCGCTCCTCCTCGGACCGATAATTATTTTGAATCCGTGATTATCCTTGCAGGTGAGGGGGATACGGTGGCTGTTACTGTCAAATTTACAGCGAAAGAGGGCAGTATTGAGGAGGCTCTTGGACAGATGGCTGAGCTGACGGTGGATATGGCAATTGATATTGTATACCAGATTGTAGCACGTACTCCTTGGTATATTCATAAGACGCGGATGATTATGAAGTGCACAGAAATAATGAATGCTATGCAGACAAAAAGTGCTGCAAAGTAGGAGGAATCGTAATGGCCGAACTTGAACTAAAACCAGTACGTACACGTATTTTGACAGATAAAGATAATATTGTAGATATGATTGAAAAATATGCTAAGGATGATGTAGGCCCCGATGATGTGGTATCCGTAGCAGAAAGTGTTGTGGCGATTACGCAAGGACGTATCACTAGACCAGAAGACCTAAAGGTATGCTTTTTGGCAAGAATCCTCTGTCGTTTTATCCCGCAAGAAGGTAGTTTGTCGAGTGTCTATGGCATGCAATCCGCAATGGATGCGGAAGGAAAGTGGCGAATTTTATTTGCGTTGTTAATTGGTATGTTAGCCAAGATCATCGGTAGAAATGGAGTTTTTTATGAACTAGCCGGTCCACAAGCTCCTTTGATCGATGATGTGACGGGGACAATGCCTCCTTTTGACAAGTGTTTGGTGTATGGTCCTGAAAATCCTAAAGAAGTAGCAGAAGAAATCAAGAAGCGCTTAGGTTGCTATGGGGCAGTAGTTGCCGATGTTAATGATTTGAAAAGAGCAAGAGTTGTTGGCATATCAGAAGGTCTTGAGCCTAACAATTTGGCACGTATTTTAATTGACAATCCTTTTGGGAATGCTTCACAACGCACGCCAATTGTTATTATAAAAAATTACGCAACTGCAGAAAAAAGGGCTGAAATGGTATAAATTTTGTGCTTTTGCCGAGTAGTGAATTGTTAAAGAGGATAGACTAAAATGCTATCCTCTTTATTGTCTATTCATATTGCTTGCTATTTTTGAAGTACATACTCAGGAAAAGAGGCGATACTATGTTATTAGGGCTTGATGTGGGCGGAACTTTTACCGATGGGGCTGTATTGCAATCAGGAAAAGTAATTAGTGTAGTGAAAACGCCTACTACGCATGGCAATTTATTAGAAGGTATTTTAAGAGCTATTGATCATGTGGTAGCAGAAGTCGGTAGTAAAGATTTTACGCGAATTGCCTTATCAACAACCATTGTGACCAATGCACTCGTGGAGAAAAAAATGGATGCTGTTGGTTTGTGTATCATACCAGGACCTGGAATGAATATTACATCCGCACTTCCTGTCGAACCTTATATTTTGTCAGGTTACATTGATCATCGTGGACATGAGGTGGCTGCGCCTAAGCCAGAAGAAGTTATAGCGGCATGTCAGCAGTTTGCAAGATATGATGTATTTGCTATTTCCGGGAAATTTTCTGTGCGCAATCCTCATTATGAACGGCAAGTAGCACAGTGGGTAAAGCGGCAAGTAAATCCTAAGCATATTACGGTGGGATCAGCAGTAGCAGGTACTTTAAATTTTCTTCGGCGTACCAATTCCGCATATTATAATGCTGCGGTGTGGAGGCGTTTTAATGAATTTGCGAATTCTGTGGAACTTGTGCTACAGGCAAGGGAAATTTTTTCTCCTGTATATGTATTGAAGGCAGATGGTGGAACTTTACCACTGTCTGTTGCTAGAGAGTATCCTGTTGAGGCGATTTTTACAGGGCCTGCAGCTAGTGTGCTTGGAATCATGGCGATGAACCCTACGTCTGTTCCAACCGTATCGGTTGATATCGGGGGGACAACTACTGATATTGCTCTATGGCAAAATGGGATACCGTTATTTGCCGAGGGGGGCGCTAGTGTGGATGGATTTGCAACAGCACTACGATCGTTTCGACTTCATTCGCTAGGTCTTGGTGGTGATAGTTTTGTGCGTCGCGAAGATGGTATACTCAAAGTGGGGCCAATGCGATTAGGACCGGCGATGGCTGTTGGTGGTACGCAGCCTACTGTGACAGATGCCATGGTTGTAGCCGGGATCATTGATTTTGGAAATCGCCAATTGGCAGTAGACGCGATGGAAAAAGTTGCGATTGCCGGACAAACGCCTGCAGAGGTAGCTACTAATGTACTAAAAGAGGTAATTGCAATCCTTAGCCATGGTATTGGGGATATGCTTACTGAGCAAGCTACAAGGCCCGTATATCGCGTTGAAGATATTGTTCATGGTACAAAAATCAGCGTGCAAAAAGTCATTGGTGTTGGTGGAGCGGCAACCGGAATCGTACCCATGCTTGCCAAACATTTAGGTCTTAGTTATGAGATACCACGGCAGGGAATGGTGGCGAATGCGATCGGGGCCGCTGTTGCCAGATCGACGGTTGATATTACATTACGTGCTGATACTACCGAAGGATACTATACGGTAGCGGAATTGGGGATAAAAAATAAGATACCAAGGCATAACTTTGTGCTGGCAGATGCCTATCAATTGGCAGAAAAGCATTTAGCGGAACTGGCAATGATAAGAGGAATTGAGCTTGGTGAAATTGAAATGATACATTCAGAAGAGTTTAATATAATTCGCGGGTTTAGTACCATCGGGAAGATTATAACTTGCCGATTACAGATTAAACCGGGTGTATTAATGGGTTTTAAGGAGGAGATGTGATGAGCAGCAACAAGTTAGGATTAGTCTTTTTCCCAGCTTTTGATTGGGCCATCAGTCCCACTCATCCGGAACGGGAAGAACGGCTGCTCTATACACGTGATCAGATTGTCGAAGAAGGGCTACTTGATATGCCTAGTATACGGGAATACAAACCTAAGATTGCTACCTATCAAGATATTGAACGTGTCCATTTCGGGGTGCCAGATATTTCTTCTTTGATTACGGATGCTCATTTGGTATCAGCAGGTGGAGCGATTGCGGCAGCGGATGCGGTAATGAGACGCGAGGTAAATCGGTCATTTGCTTTAGTTCGCCCTCCTGGTCACCATGCCATGCGCGTGGTTCATGGTACACGAGGCTTTTGTACAATTAATATAGAAGCCATCATGGTGGAATATTTACGCAAAGTATATGGTATTCGAAAAGTTGCGATTGTGGATACAGATGTACATCATGGTGATGGTACGCAAGATATCTTTTATCATGATCCAGATACATTATTTATTTCATTTCATCAAGATGGACGTACATTGTATCCGGGCACGGGTTTCACTGATGAAATGGGTAGTCCGATGGCTCTTGGCAGTACGATCAATTTACCTTTGCCACCTGGAACGACAGATGAGGGCCTGCATCAAGTACTAGATCATTTGATTATGCCTGTATTGGCTGACTTTCAGCCGGACATTATCATTAATTCAGCAGGGCAGGATAATCATTATAGTGATCCTCTAGCCAATATGGCGATTACAGCGCAAGGCTATGCTTCGTTAGCGGATAAGCTAAAAGCTGATATTGCGGTATTAGAAGGTGGATATTCGATTGAAGAGGCCTTGCCTTATGTAAATGTAGGGATTATTTTAGCAATGGCTGGGCTAGATTATAGTAAGGTAATAGAGCCTGATATTCATAAATGCCCATCACAATCTTCTTCTGTAACGAGATACATTGATGAGTTGATCAAAGAACGGCAGGGAATGTGGGCGATGAAGGAGAAACTCAGACAGGAGGCTCTAGCGAAGGCTGGTGACTTTTGGCAAAGGACTCGTACGATTTACTATGATGAACAGGGAATTGATGAAAGACAAATAGAAATGGTGAGATTGTGTCCGAAGTGTTCTGGTTATCTTACAATTGGCACAGAGGCGCAGGGGCCTGGGTTTGGTTTTAAGTCGGCATTTGCGGCTGTGATTTCCCGCGAGGCTTGTCCGCATTGTCGGCAAACAGCAGTTGATGCTGTCCATAAAGCTAAGAAGCAGGGCAAGTATCAACATTATTTTGTGCAAAATAAATATGAAGATATATTCGAAAAACTATAGATTTACATTTTCGAATGATGGAGGAATAATATGAAAAGAACAGATGGTCGTCAAGCCGATGAAATGCGCAGTGTGAAGATTACGCGTAATTATTTAAAATATCCTGAAGGTTCCGTGCTGATTGAAGTGGGGAATACCAAAGTGATCTGCGCTGCTACGATTGAGGAAAAAGTTCCGCATTTTATGAAGGGTTCAGGTGCAGGTTGGATTAATGCTGAATATTCGCTATTACCACGTTCTACGCAAGTACGTAATGTACGTGAATCATCAAGGGGTAAAGTCACGGGGCGTACTCATGAAATTCAGCGGTTGATTGGCCGAGCATTGCGTAGTGTTGTGGATTTAAAAGCATTAGGTGAACGGACCGTGTGGATTGATTGTGATGTTATTCAGGCTGATGGTGGTACACGGACGGCTGCGATTACAGGTTCTTTTATTGCATTAGTGGATGCGATTAATAGCATTTATACAAATACAGATAAGCCTTTTCCGGTAAAAGATTTTTTGGCGGCGGTTAGTATTGGTGTGATTAAAGAGGGCGTGATTGCCGATCTGTGCTATGAAGAAGACTCCGCTGCGATTGTGGATATGAATGTAGTCATGACAGGTAGTGGGGAATTTGTAGAAGTACAAGGTACAGGGGAAAAACGTCCTTTTAACCGAAGTGAATTAAACCAAATGCTGGCAGTTGCTGAAATATCAGTGGGAAAACTTATTGATTATCAAAAAGACATCTTAGGGCCTCTGTCATGGAAGGTGGGGCGTGAATGAAAGAAATAGTGGTTGCTACCGGCAATAAGGGGAAAATTGCTGAAATTGTACTTTCTTTATCTAAATTTCCTGTCAAAATATTAGCTCTTAGTGATTTTCCGCCGATTCCAGAGCCAGTGGAAGATGGTGCTACTTTTGAAGAAAATGCCTTGCTCAAGGCTAGGTATTATGCAAAACATACTGGTAAAGCTTGTTTGGCTGATGATTCAGGTTTAGAAGTAGATGTTTTAAGTGGTGCACCCGGTATTTATTCCGCTCGCTATGCTGGAGAAACTGCAAGTGATGATGAAAATAATCAAAAGCTTCTAGCGCAGTTGAGCAATGTGCAGCTAGAAAAACGGACTGCTCGATTTCGTTGCGTTTTGGCTTTTGTAGATACTGATGGCGAGTATCTGACAACGGATGGTATTTGCTCGGGTATAATTGGTGAAGAAAGACAAGGTACAGGTGGTTTTGGCTATGATTGTCTTTTTTTTGTTCCGCAGCTTGGTAAAACAATGGCAGAAATTTCAAAGAGTGAGAAGAATGCCATCAGTCATCGAGGCGAAGCATTACGCAATATGGTTACTAAACTCGGAGGATATCTAAAATGAGAATAGGAGTTATCAGTGATACACATGGAGATCGCGATGCTCTTCATCATGTAGTAAAGTTGGTTACGAATGTAGATATATGGTTGCATGCAGGTGACTGTAGTGAGGATGCAGAGTATTTAGAAAGCTTGGTAAAAGTACCAGTGATCGCTGCTCGAGGTAACTGTGATCATAAAACCACCGCTAGGTTGGATGAATTTATAAACGTGGCAGATAAGAAAATTTTGCTTACGCATGGGCATCGCTATAGTGTAAAGCAAGATACGTATCATGTAGCGCAGGTGGGAAAACTACATGATGTCGATATTGTCGTTTATGGGCATACTCATGTGCCAGATAATTCTTGGTATCAAGGAATGTTGCTTTTTAATCCTGGCAGTGGTTATGGGGGTCATGGTAGCTGCGGAATTATCGAGATTGATATAAAGGGACAGATTGTTGGAACATTTGTGAAGTTACATCCGTAGTAGGAGGGAATTTGATAGAAGATGCATATTGATGTAAAAGAACAAATTAAAAAATCCATTGCTCATTATACCGAGATAGAAAAAGAACAACAGAAAAAATCAAATACAATGAGCAATCAACGACTGATGATTATGATTGTTGGGATGGCTATTACCTATTTTTATATCAATACAGGATTTCTCATATATGGTGAATTTGCGCTACTCGCGACTGTTCTTAGCTTTATTTATTTGGTTCGCAGGCATCGAAAACTGAAGGAACTGCTAAAAAGAACTCAATGCAAAATTGAAATCAATCAGAGAGACTTGGCAAGGATCACGAATGAGTGGATACATTTTGTCGATGATGGAAACGAATTTATGGATGATAAACATCCCTTTGTCAATGATTTAGATATCTTTGGACCTAAGTCCTTATTTCAGTGGATGAATGCAACCAGCACCTATTATGGGCGACAGATACTTAACAGTATGCTGTCTAGACCTGAAAAAGGTAGTATGGCAATAGAAGAACGGCAACAGGCTGTTTGTGAGCTCGCTTTGAAAAAAGATTTCTGCGAGGCATTGCAATGTGAAGGAATGCTTGCCACAGGAAGTAGTAGTAATCCAAAACTGCTAATACAATATATTGAAGATTTGACGCCATTGTTTACGATGAATCGGATTCGAATCGGATTTTTTTTACTTCCCAGTATAACAATCGTAGCGATTATCATGGTTTTATTGGACGATACGATTTCTACGGATATCGTAAAAGTTCTTATTTTACTTCAAATCGCTATTACTGGTATTGGTTATAGGAAAGTTTCTGCCATCTTAAACCCAATTCATAAATTTAGAGATAATATAAAAATTTATGAAAAGCTAATCAACGTAATCGAGGCAGAAGAGTTTCATAATCCGGAATTAGTAAAAATAAAAGGCCAATTGACCAGTAACCATGAATTGGCATCAAAAGGCATACAACAATTAGAACGCATTATTGAAAGAATCGATTTGCGATACAATGCAATTAGTTATGTTATCTTGAATTTCATATTGCTTTGGGATTATCATTGTGTATTTGCTCTAGAAAAGTGGAAGAAACAATATGGAGTTTCGATTGATAAATGGCTGTATGCTATTGGTGAATTTGAAGCAATTTCCAGTTTGGCACTCATAGGGCGCTTACAACCAGAATGGGGATATCCGACATTTACTAATAAAAAATTGGTTTTTATTGGTGAAAAAATTGGACATCCTCTCATTCCTTCAGAAAAACGTGTTTGTAATACTGCAAGTAGTACGAATGAAATTGGTATCATTACAGGCTCGAATATGTCAGGGAAAACTACATGGCTTCGCACGATTGGTATCAATCTAGTGCTGGCATATGCAGGAGCGCCGGTCTGTGCGGATACGTTACATTGTTCCGTGATGGATATCTTTACTTCAATGAGAATACAGGATGATTTAGGGAATGGAATATCCACTTTTTATGGCGAATTATTAAGGATTAAAAAAATATTAGATCATTCCAAACAGCAACGAGATATGATTTTTTTAATTGATGAAATTTTTCGTGGTACTAACTCGAATGATAGAATCATCGGAGCAATCAGTGTCATAAAAAGCTTGAATAAAGATTGGATCATGGGGTTCATATCGACACATGATTTGGAGTTATGTAATGTAATAACGGATCCTACTATGCGAGCGACGAATTATCATTTTATGGAAGAGTACAAAGATGGAGAAATATTATTTGACTATAAACTACGTATGGGATGTTGCACGACTACCAATGCGAAATATTTGATGAGAATGGTAGGGATTGATTTAATTGAGTGACATTCGCTTCGCTATACTAGAGGTTTATCTGAACATCGGGGATTCAGTAGGGGATTATACCCCCACAGAATTCCCGAAAATAAAAAAGTGGGCATCTGATTTATGTATTACATAAATTAGACACCCACTTTTTTACAAAGAGTATGGATTAGTTATCATAATCTTTTGTATAAGCTACTTGAAGAACTTCATTAGGTAGTTCGTTTTCCCAGCGAGCTACAACAACAGTAGCAATACAGTTACCAATTACGTTGCAGGCCGTACGAGCCATATCTAAGATTCTATCAACGCCAAGAATAATCGCAATCCCTTCTACTGGTAAGCCAAATGCAGCAGCTGTACCAGCAATAACGATAAGCGATGCTCCAGGAACCGCCGCGATCCCTTTTGTCGATAGCATCAGCGTTAATAACATGACAAGTTGAGTTTGTAGAGGAAAATCGATGCCGTACATCTGGGCAAGAAAAACAACTGCCAGACAACTATACAATGTAGAACCATCTAGGTTAAAAGTATAACCGGTCGGCAATACAAAGGTAACAATATGTTTAGGGATGCCAAACTTCTGCAATTTTTCCATAGCAATTGGCAAAGCCGCTTCGCTTGCCGCAGTAGAAAAAGCGAGTAGAACTGGTTCTTTAAGAGCCCTCATTAAGTGGAAACAATTCACTTTTGTTACGACTGTTGCAAATATTAATAATAAGAAGACGAAGAATATCAGAGCAAAATATAACGAGAAGATCAATTTTGCCAAAGGAATTAACATTGTTAGGCCAAATTTACCTACCGTATAAGCAATGCTGCCAAATACACCTAGAGGAGCAAGTTTCATAACATAACCAGTAAATTGGAACATAACTTCAGCAACGCTAGTTGCTAATGACACAACTGGTTTGCCTTTTTCGCCTATATGTGCCGCTGCCACACCAAAGAAACAGGAGAAAAGAATAATCTGTAGCATATCACCGCGACTCATGGCATCCACTATGTTGGTTGGCACGATATTAATCAGCATAGTGACCATATCGATTGGCTTTTTAGCTATATTAGCAGTCGCGCTAGGATCACTAGCTGTAATGTCAATTCCCACACCTGGTTGGAATACATTCGCAACTAACAACCCGACAAACAAAGCGATTGTAGTGGCTACTTCAAACCAAATGATAGCTTTTGCACCTAGTCGACCTAATTGTTTAAAATCGCCCGTTCCGGCAATTCCCATAACCAAAGAACTGAAGATAAGGGGCACAACAATCATCTTGATCATACGAATGAAAGCATCGCCAACAGGTTTTAATGCTTGACCATATTCAGGGAAAATATAACCAAATATTACACCTAGAATGAGAGCAATGAAAATTTGAAGCGAAAGACCAATTCTATTTTTTTTGTTTTCCATAATGATTCCTCCTTGTTATACAATTTTGAATTTTAGAGACAATAAATAGATCCGATATTCATATTGGCATTATTATATTATAGTGTGCACATCTTTACTAAACTACAAAAAACGACTAAATATTATCAGCAAAGTTAGAAAAAAGAATAAGAATTAGATTATAGTAGGAGTTTAATAGTAGAATGTCGAACTTTTTTTGAGCAGGGTGACATTCTGCGAGAGGGGAGGATTTTGATCTTAAAAAGAATGCAGGAATTATTACGGAACAACAAACCGCTAGTGAATACCGTATTATTGGTATCATTAAGCAGTATTATCTATATTTATCCTTTTGGTAGTTATTTCCGATTTACATTTGCTATTATACTACTAATGGCCTTTCTATTGTATTTTCGACAAATTCCGATTATTTCAGGAACGGTTATTACGGGGCTAGTCATTTTAATTTTTCGTATCACTACAGATTTTATGACGGGTGGGCATGATGTTTCGATAGCAGTGATGTCCAATTTGCCTGCAATGGCATATTATATATCGTTTGCTCTATTATTTTATTTTTTATCGATTCGAGAGCGCACCGATAATGTATTGGCCTTGCTATTATTGCTCAGCATAACGGATATTATCAGTAATATGGTAGAGCTTGTCTTTCGTTCGGAATTAGTGGTTTCAAAATTTGCGGTTGTTTTTCCGAGTATTGTAGCAGTGGCTGTTATGCGAGCTATTTTAGCACTTATTGGCTATTATGCACTGAAACAGTATCAATCATTCATTTTAGCGAATGATCAAGCCGAACGTTATATTGAACAAACCGTCATGATAGCCCAATTAAAGAGTGAATTGTTTTACCTTGAAAAATCATCTCAAGATATTGAGAATGTGATGGAAAAAGCATATTGGCTGTATAAACGATTAACCTCAAAAGAACTAGAGGGAGAAGAAGTAGAAATTGTGCCAGGTGATCAGGCTCTTGCTGTCGCTAGAGAAATTCATGAGGTGAAAAAAGATTACTATCGCGTCATAACTGGCATAGAAAATATACTTAGGTCATCAACGAAAAACCAAGATGTAACATTATCAGAAATACTATTTATTATTGAGCAAAATACCATTCGATATCTGAATGTTATGGGTAAAAACATGAGCATTAGTTATGAAATAACAGATGATTTTATTACGGATAAACATTATACATTAGTATCGATATTAGATAATCTGATCATCAATGCGATTGAAGCTTGTGGTGATTGTGGGATCATTCGGGTTACACAAAAAAGTGTAGAGAACGATGTATTATTTTGTGTGGAAGATAATGGTGCTGGTATTGATGAGAAAGAGTTTGATTTGATTTTTAATCCTGGTTATTCCACTAAATTTTCACCGCGCACAGGTAAAATTTCAACAGGTCTAGGATTATCCCATGTCAAAAATTATATTGAGCTATTAGGTGGTACCATTCAGGTTGAATCGAGACTAGAATTGCGTACTAAGTTTTTGATTACTCTTCCTCGTTCTAGTATATGTTGTGTAAGAAAGTAGGTGTTTACATGTCGTCGCGCTTTGTGATCGTTGATGATGATGTGGTGATTCGTAAAATACTACAAAAAATTATCGAACAAAATAGTCTCGGAATTGTTGTAGAGGAATGTGATGATGGGATAAAAGGAGAAGCCTTGATTCGAGAGTATCAACCAGATATTGCTCTCATTGATTTATTATTGCCTGGACAAGATGGTGTAGAATTAATTAAAAAGGTATCTACCGTAGCTACAAGTACTTCTTTTATCATGGTTTCGCAAACAACAAGTGAGCAGTTGATTACGAAGGCTTATGAGGCTGGTATTGAGTTTTTTATTCATAAACCGATCAATATGTTAGAAACAGTTTCTGTTATTAATAACGTGCAAGAGCATCGCAAATTAAAACAGATTATGTCCTTGATGCATGAAACGATGTCTCAGTATTCAAAGGGAGTGCAAGTGGTAGCAGAAGATCCAAAATCGGTATCTAAGAATCGTATATATCAAGTCTTTTCCGATCTTGGAATTATTGGAGAAGCAGGGGTAAAGGATATATATCGGATGGTACAGTTATTGTTAGCAAAAAATCCTAAAGTCAAGTCCTATCAGTTATGTGATATGTATCAGCAGATCGCAAAAGAGATCGAACAGGATGCAAAGTCCATTGAACAGAGAGTGCGTCGAGCCACTGCGAAAGGATTGCATAATCTTGCTGATTTGGGTACAGATGATTATTATAATGAAATATTTCAGTCTTATAGTTCTTCGTTGTTTGATTTCAAAGAAGTACGTCAGGAAATGAATTTTATTCAAGGGAAAAGCCAATATCGTGGCAAAATTAATGTGAAAAAATTTATTGAAGGTTTATTATTTATTGCTGAGGGATAACGATATAGGTAGGTCATATTGGCATTAAGTGGAGGGCAAAGTATGTTGTGGAATGATATAGAAGAACGAATGATTAATCTTTCTAATCTTCGGCAAGTCAGTGAGGTACGAAATTTCTTAGCTCATTTTTCTTTGAGTTTTAATGAGCAGGTAGATTATACAGTTGCTTTATATAAGGATGATTCTATTGTGGCTACCGGTTCTTTCGCAGGAGAAGTGCTTCGAAATATAGCGATTGATGAGTCATTGCAAGGAGAGGGTTTAACTTCATCCGTCATCAGTCATTTAATGCGAGAGGCTGTGCAACGGGGAATTTATCATTATTTTATTTTTACCAAACCTGACAAGGCTCATTTGTTTGGTCCGCTAGGGTTTAAGGAAATAGCTAGGGCTCAGCCCTATGTGGTACTCTTAGAAGCAGGTATAGGGTCAATTGATAGTTACTGTGCGGAAAAGGCAAAAGAAGTGGCCAAATTGCCAGTTGGTCGTCGCGCAGCTTTGGTAGTCAATTGTAATCCTTTTACCTTAGGGCATCAAGCTGTCATTGCAAAAGCAGCCGCCGAAAATCCGGGGGTAGTAGTATTGGTAGTTAGCGAAGAGGGATCGGTATTTCCTTTTTCAGTACGTCAACGTTTGGTAGAGGAAGGGGTAGCTGCTTATAAAAATGTAGTAGTTGTAGCAAGTGGTAAATATATTGTGTCAGCGGCGACGTTCCCTGGATATTTTACCAAAGGGAATGACACAGTCACTGCCCAGACCCGATTGGATGCTACTATCTTTGCTCAGTATATTGCGCCGGCTATGGGGATTACTTGTCGTTACGTTGGTGATGAACCATACTGCCCCGTGACCAAAGCTTATAACCAAGCGATGTTTGACATTTTACCTAGCCATCATATTGATGTGATTGAAATGCCGCGTATTGCTGTACAAGGCAGCTGTATAAGTGCTTCACGAGTAAGAGAATTGATTCGCCTTGAAGAGTGGGATACAATACGCCTTTTAGTACCTGAGACTACATTTCAATACCTACGCTCACCAGAGGCTGTAACAGTTATTAAAAAAATACAACAAAATCAATCAAGACATTCGTAAAAGTAGATAGCTCTAGAATTCAGAGCCCTTTTTTTGATAATAAGTAGCATAGTTATCAAAGAAAAGGGCTCTTTTTTTTGGGAAAAAGTATAAATCTTTTTAAATTGTCTGGAAATAATAATAATAAGATTTCACCATAAACGAATACAAAATAATGTATACAAAATACAAAAACATATGTTATACTAGCGGTAAGAAAAACGTTGGAGGTATTATACCATGCGTACGGAATATGATTTTCTTGGTAAAATTGAAATACCGGATGAAATTTATTATGGAGTACAAACGACAAGGGCACTCGATAATTTTATTATTACGGGTCATAAACTGAATGATGATTTTATTAAATCTTTTGGCATTGTAAAAGCAGCGGCTGCTACTGCTAATATGAGAACTGGTCGGATGCCCAGCAGAATTGGCGAAGCCATTGTACAAGCAGCAATCGAAATCACGTATGGAAAGTTACACGATCAATTTGTTGTGGATTGCATCCAAGGTGGAGCAGGTACTTCGATGAATATGAATACCAATGAAGTCATTGCCAATCGAGCTCTTGAAATATTAGGAGAGAAAAAAGGTGACTACGCTCTTATTTCGCCTAATAACCATGTAAATATGGCGCAGTCTACGAATGATGTAATGCCAACGGCTATGCGTATTTGTACCATCACGAAAGCTAGAAAACTAATTACAGCTCTTGAAGATTTGGCAACTACTTTTATTGAGAAAGGCGACGCGTTTCAACATATATTGAAAATGGGGCGGACTCACTTGCAGGATGCTGTACCGATTACGCTAGGGCAAGAGTTTTATGCATACGCTGAAGCGATAAAACGGGGCATGAAACGGATACGGGAAAATGTAAAGAATATGCATACTATTAATATGGGAGCTACTGCTGTTGGGACAGGTTTAAATGCAGAACCGGAGTATATTCAATTTGTTGTCGAAGAGATTTCTCAGCTAACTGGTGAAAGAATGGAGTCGGCAGATAACTTGGTAGATGCTACTCAAAATACAGATCAAATGGCCGAAATATCAAGTGCACTCAAAGTGACGGCATTAGCTCTTTGTAAAATTGCTAACGATATAAGATTGATGGCATCTGGACCACGGTGTGGATTCGGTGAACTTTCTTTGCCAGAAAGGCAACCTGGTTCTTCCATTATGCCGGGAAAAATCAACCCTGTGATTCCTGAAACAGTAAATCAAGTGGCATATCAAGTTGTCGGAAACGATTTAGCAATCAGCTTAGCGGTTGAAAATGGACAATTTGAATTAAATGTTATGGAACCGGTCATGGCATACAATTTATTTAATTCCTTAACTATTTTAACGAATGTAGTCAATACTTTAAACTATAAATGTGTGAAAGGTATTCAAGCCAATGAAGAACGCTGCCGGGAAATGATTGACAAAAGTGTTGGCATAGTTACAGCACTTTTACCTCATATTGGTTATGAACAATCCTCGATTATCGCCAAAGAGGCTCTAAAAACAGGACAGACTGTAAAGGAATTAGTGATTGAGAAAGGTCTATTGACGGCTAATCAGCTTGAAATTATTTTATCGCCTGAAGAAATGACTAGACCAGGCATTGCCGGGAAGCAATTTTTACCTACCTAATAATAAGCTGCAAAAGCATGTCCCTTTTACAAGGTATTGGAAATCCGGACATGCTTTATGTTACAAAATGGACATGTTCATAAAAAAAAATAAAAAAATTTTAAATATGTATAAATTTAAAATATTATAAATCGTAATAAATATGCGATAAATACTGATAATACTAGTAATTAAAGTATTATTCAGTCACTTTACATAGAGAGTGGTTTATCTGAAAAGTTTGTGATATAATACACTTGGATATTAGAATAGGAGGATGAGCATGCGTACAATTGAGGTAGATCAAATTACTCAGGCAATAGCAAAAATGTGCACTGATGCTTGCTATTATCTATCTGAGGATGTGTATGAGGCTTTAGTAGCAGCCGGGAGAAAAGAAGAGTCACCATTAGGTAAGGAAATTATTGGCAAAATAGTGGAAAATGCAAATATTTCCAAAAATGAAGACCGCCCAATTTGCCAAGACACTGGAATGACTGTGGTATTTATGGAAATTGGACAAGATGTGCATCTCGTTGGTGGTAGTTTAGAAGAGGCTGTAAATGCTGGTGTAGCAAAAGGTTATACAGAAGGCTATTTACGTAAATCAGTTGTTGCTGAACCTTTATTTAATCGCAAAAATACAACCAATAATACACCTGCTATCTTACATACGTCCATCGTACCAGGTGACAAACTAAAAATTAAATTAGCACCTAAAGGTTTCGGTAGCGAAAATAAAAGTGCATTAAAAATGTTAGTACCTGCAGATGGAGTAGAAGGACTTAAAAAAGTAGTTCTTGATACTGTAAAGCTTGCAGGACCAAACGCCTGTCCTCCAATGGTTATTGGTGTGGGTGTAGGTGGTACAATGGAAAAAGCTACTATTTTAGCGAAAAAAGCGTTATTACGTTCTGTAAATAAACGCAACGAACACCCAGATTATGCTAATTTGGAAGCTGAACTGTTAGAAATGGTTAACAAAACCGGTGTAGGTCCACAAGGTTTAGGTGGTATTACAACTGCACTCGCAGTTAATGTTGAATACTATCCTACTCATATTGCTGGTCTTCCAGTTGCTGTTAATATTAACTGTCATGCTACACGGCATGCGGAAGTTGAACTGTAGGAGGCGAAATTTTCAGATGGCAGAAGTAAAACGTATTACCACTCCGTTGACAAAAGAAATGTCACGTTCATTAAAAGCCGGTGACAGTGTACTTATCACCGGAACCATTTATAGTGCCCGGGACGCAGCTCACAAGGTAATGACAGAAACCTTAGCACGTGGTGAAAAATTACCGATGGATTTCACAAATCAAATTGTATACTACTTAGGACCAACACCTGCAAAACCTGGTGATCCTATTGGTTCAGCTGGTCCGACTACTGCTGGTCGTATGGATAAATATACACCAACAATGATCGAACAAGGTTTGTCAGGTATTATTGGCAAAGGGTATCGTTCAGAAGCTGTTATTGATTCAATTAAGAAAAATGGCGTTGCATACATGGTAGCGATTGGTGGAGCAGGTGCTTTGATTGCAAAATCAATTAAAGCTTATGAAGTGTTAGCTTATCCTGAACTTGGACCAGAAGCTTTGGCAAAACTTACAGTGGTAGATTTTCCTGCTATTGTAGCGATTGACTGTGAAGGCAATAACTATTATGAGGAAGGTCAAAAACCTTACTGCAAAATATAATCTATTACTTCTTTGTTGATTTGCTAGTTATCTTCATTGAGACAGGCTATAAATAATACAAAAGAAAAGAAATATTTTTTGTAGGAGTACTCTTAGGTAAGGCATAATAGTGCTCCTGCAAAAAATGCAAAAGTTTTGTTCAATGAATAACTTTCAAATGAATAGTAGTAGTAATTTTTTATTTATTTAGAAATACTAAAGGTAAATACAAAATAATGTCGAATAATAAAGTTTTGTATGTAGGTTGATACAAAATGAGCATCAATCGCGTGAATATTACAGGAGGTTAAAGCATGAACAAATTTGATTTTTGGATTCGTCGTATTCATTCTCTGTTAGGTGTGGCAGCATTGGGTGGTTTCTTGCTGGAACATCTATTTACTATTTCGCATGTAATGCAAGGTGCAGCGGTTTTTGATAAAGCCGTACATGAAATTAGTAATATCCCATTTTTAGTTCCAGTGGAATTGTTATTTATCGGAGTACCTTTTGCTTTGCATGGCATTATTGGTTTAGTTTATGCACTAAAAGCAAAAAACAATGTAGGTCAATATGGTTATTGGAATAACTGGATGTTCTATCTGCAACGTGTTACTGCATACATTGCATTTGTTTTCATTATTTACCATGTAGTGACTCTACGCATCATGGGTAAAGCATCAGGACATTTTGTTGGTTATGATTATATGCATAATGTATTATCCAATCCAATGATGATGGGTGCATATATTATTGGCTTGCTATCATCTATATTCCATTTTACAAATGGTCTATGGGGCTTTGCCGTTACTTGGGGTATTGTTGCTGGTCCACGTGGACAACGTTTAGTTGGTTTGGCTACGATTGGATTATTTATACTTATGTCATGTGTAGGAATGGCAGCACTTACAAAGTTCTAATCTAATAAAATAATTTAATGTAAGGAGAGAACTCAGTGAAAAAGAAGATTATCGTTGTTGGCGGCGGTCTATCAGGCCTAATGGCAACACTTAAAATTTGTGAAGCTGGCGGAGAAGTAGAATTATTCTCTTATTGCCCAGTAAAACGTTCTCATTCTCTTTGTGCACAAGGCGGTATGAATGCTTGTATGGACACAAAGGGTGAAAATGATAGTATCTATGAACATTTTGATGATACTGTTTATGGTGGTGACTTCCTTGCCGATCAAACTGCAATCAAAGGCATGTGTGATGCTGCTCCAAAATTGATTAAAATGTTTGACCGTATGGGTGTTACATTTACTCGTACACCAGAAGGTTTACTTGATCTTCGTAATTTTGGTGGTCAGAAAAATAAACGTACTTTATTTTCTGGTTCCACAACAGGTCAACAACTTCTTTATGCACTTGACGAACAAGTTCGTGCATGGGAAGTAAAAGGCGCTGTTAAGAAATATGAATTCTGGGAATTCATTAAGATTATTAAAAATAAAGAACAAATTTGCCGCGGTATCGTAGCACAAGATATGAATTCTATGGAAATCAGAGCATTCAGTGCTGAGACAGTTATCTTGGCAACTGGTGGCCCTGGTATGGTATTTGGTAGATGTACTGCTTCAACCATTTGTAACGGTTCTGCAGTATCCGCTGTATATCAACAAGGCGCTTTGATTGGTAACCCTGAATTTATTCAGATTCATCCAACAGCTATTCCTGGTTCTGATAAAAACCGTTTGATGTCGGAAGCTTGTCGTGGTGAAGGCGGACGTGTTTGGGTATACAAAGATGGCAAACCATGGTACTTCTTAGAAGAAATGTACCCTGCATATGGTAACCTTGTACCTCGTGACGTAGCATCTCGTGCGATTTACGATGTATGTATGAACCAAAAACTTGGTATTAATGGCGAAAATAAAGTATATCTTGACCTTTCCCATATTCCAGCAGATTACCTTGAACGTAAATTAGGCGGTATTTTGGAAATTTATACGGAATTCGTTGGGGATGACCCTCGTAAAGTTCCAATGCAAATTTATCCATCCGTTCACTATTCCATGGGTGGTATCTGGGTAGATACAAAACATAACACAAATATTCCTGGCCTTATGGCATCAGGTGAATGTGATTATCAATATCATGGTGCAAATCGTCTTGGTGCAAATTCACTTCTTTCTGCCGCTTATTCAGGTACAGTTTCTGGTCCAGAAGCTATGCGCTGGGCTAAATTAGGCGAAAAAGGTTCAGACCTTACTGATGGGGAATTGGCAAAAGCAGCAAAAGAATGCCAAGATGAGTATAATGCCATCTTAAAAATGAATGGTCCAGAAAATGCTCATCAACTTCACCATGAACTTGGTGATTTAATGAACAAATATGTTACCATTGAACGTGTGAACAAAGACCTTGATTATTGTTTCGACGAAGTAAAGAAAATTCTTAAACGTTGGAATAATATCGGTTTAACTGATACAGGAACTTGGGCAAACCAAGAAGCTATGTTCACAAGACAGCTTCGCAATATGATTCTTTATGCTTTAGTTGTAACAAAAGCAGCTCGTATGCGTGATGAAAGCCGCGGAGCTCACTATAAACGCGAGTTTCCAAATCGTGATGATGAACGCTTCATGAAAATCACAGTCGTTGAGTATGATAAGGCAACAGAAGAACCTAAGATCAATTATATTGAATTTGATCATTCGCTAGTTAAGCCACGTGCACGTAACTATGCTGTTGCTAAGAAAGAGTAAGAAGGAGGTAGATAATAATGGCAGAAACAAATAAAAAAGTACATTTTATCATAGAAAGACAAGATGGTCCTAATTCTAGTCCCTATACAGAAGAGTTTGAAGTTGACTATCGTCCTGCGCTAAATGTTGTTGCATCTCTTATGGAAATCCAAAAGAACCCTGTAACAAAAGATGGCAAAAAAACAACTGCTGTTGTTTGGGAATGTAACTGTCTTGAAAAAGTATGCGGTGCTTGTATGATGGTTATTAATGGTAAAGCTCAACAAGCTTGTGCTGCCCTGATTGATCATTTAGAGCAACCAATTCGCTTGTCAGCAGCTCGTACTTTCCCTGTTGTCCGTGACCTTATGATTGACCGTTCCGTAATGTTTGAAAGCTTAAAGCGTGTACACGGATGGGTAGAGGTAGATGGAACTTGGGAAGTGCATAATGATGCTCCACGTCAGAACCCAAAGACTGCAACTACAGCGTATGAGATTTCTCGTTGCATGACTTGTGGTTGTTGCCTACATGCTTGCCCTAATGTAAACAGTGGTTCCGAGTTTATTGGACCTTCTGCAGTAGCACAAGCACATTTATTCAACTTACATCCAATTGGTGAATACCAAAAAGATGAACGTTTAGAGGCACTAATGGAACCAGGCGGAGTTACTAGTTGCGGCAATAGCCAAAACTGTAAAGAAGCATGTCCAAAAGAGATTAAACTAACAGATTACATTGCGAAAATCAATCGCGAAGTAAACAAAAAAGCTCTTAGAGATTTATTTAACAAATAAGCAATACAAGTTGCTTGACATAATAAATATATTATGTTATTATATTGTCTGTGAGTTAGCTGTGGCTGAGAAAAACTCAGCCACAGCTAATTTTAAAGTAAGTGATGATCTAAGGATCAGTCAATAACTTTTAAAAAAAGTGTTGACAAGGAAACAAGAGATATGCTATAATAACTCTTGTGATTGACGGGGCGTGGCTCAGTTTGGTAGAGTACCTGGCTTGGGACCAGGGGGTCGCAGGTTCGAATCCTGCCGCTCCGACCATTATCATTCCTAAAATATGCGGGTGTAGCTCAATGGTAGAGCACTAGCCTTCCAAGCTAGCTACGAGGGTTCGATTCCCTTCACCCGCTCCATTTTACAAAAAAAAATATGCGCCTGTAGCTCAGCTGGATAGAGCAACGCCCTTCTAAGGCGTGGGTCGGGCGTTCGAATCGCTCCAGGCGCACCATTAAAAATCAAGGTCTCTAGCATTTTGCTAGGGGCTTTTTTGTTGTCTAAAAAGCAATGTATCTGCAAATGTTATCATAGGGTGTCAGATGTATATCATTCTAAGGAGTAGGCAAGAAAAGGCTATAGATTACTCTGATCGGAAAATTTACTTTATATTTTCCGAAATAACGGATATAATAAAGTAAATCATGAAAGTAGGTGATGCTAGAATGAAAACAATCATTCGTCCTATTAGTGAATTATCCAAGAGAATGGCAGATGTAGAAGCTTTTGTTATTGAACAAGATACTCCAGTTCATTTGACGAAAAATGGCTCTAATCATATGGTTGTCATGAGTAGTAGCCATTATGAAAAAATATTGACTAAAATCAGTATGTATGAGAATTTACTACGTTCCGAAGGTGAAATAAGGCAAGGAAAATCAGTTCCTTTGGAGGATGCCATGAGTGACATTGATCAGTATCTAAAGGAGCGCATGCATGAGCAGTCAGGTCAACAAGTATCAGGTTAATATTACTCCAAGTGCCATAGGTAATATTAAAGAAATAATGGACTTTTATATAGAGTCAATGAACTGCCCACCAGCAGCTAAAGAATTTAGGGATGCTGTTCATGAAAAGCTACAGCTTATTGGTGATAATCCCTATATGTATGGTATGCCTGATAATCTACCAAATTTTGCTGAATTAGGCTATCACAAAACACCAGTATATAAGCACCATGCCATTTTATATGTGATTGACCAGGGAAAAATACATGTTGTATATGTCGTAGATACTAGACAAAATCTTTGGCTTGCGACTCCAATAAAATTGTTAAAATAGTAAAGGTTACTATTAATACTGTTTCACGCCCTTCTAAGGCGTGGGTCAGGCGTTCAAATCGCTCCAGGCGCACCATTAAAAATCAAGGTCTCTAGCATTTTGCTAGGGGCTTTTTTGTTGTCTAAAAAGCATGGTTTCTGCAATGTTTCTGCAATTAGAAAAAAGTTTCTGTAAAAGATGATTCTATGGTAGTAAATATGATATCATAGAGTCATAAATGAACAGCAGGAAATGGGGAACGAACATATGACTAATGAAGAATTTCAAAAGTTAGTAATTGAGAAATTAACATCGATTGATCAAGAAATATCTAATGTTAAAAAATCCCTAGTAAAACTAGAGAATGAACAAGGTTTAAAAGTTTCTGCTCTATTTGATGCTAGAGAGGTACAATTTGATACTAACGAAAGAATCTTTAATACTCTTAATAGAATTGAGTCTAAAGTTGATCGTATGAGTTTTAAGTCTTTCAATAGTTACTCAAAAGAACAAACTGATAACAAGCAGGTTTAATTCTTTTGTCATCTCTTAAAATATTTTGTAATAAGGCGTTAGACCTATTACATATTTTCCTATAAAGATGTATTATTAAGATAACGTTTAGTATTAAGAAATCATTTAGTAAAGGTGGTGAATTTTTTATGCAAATCAATTCATCTTCTACATCTGTGTCTAGTTACAATCAAAGCCTAACGAATAGCCAAAAAGCAGCACAGCAGATTGCAGCGGGCAAAAAAATAAATAGTGCTGCAGATAATCCGGCGGTATTAGCCATTATATCTGGAATGCAAGGTCAGATTGGTGGTTCGGATCAAGCATATCGAAATACGCAGGACTCTATATCACTACTGAATACAGCGGACGGGGCGGCAGCTAATAGTAGTGATGTGATTCAAAGTATGAGAACATTGAGTGTACAGGCTGCAAATGGGACCTTGACCGATTCAGACCGTTCTATCATCCAGCAACAAATGAACCAGTATTCTGCTCAATTGGATTCGATTGCACAGAATGCACAATTTAATACGATCAATACTAGTGATGGAACGTTGGGGAATTTTGTAACACAAGTTGGGGCAAATGGTGGACAAACTGCTGCGATGACGATTGGCAATATTTCTGCTGCAGCTTTAGGTATGAATGTTGATGTTTCTACGCAAGCTTCGGCATCAAGTAGTATAGAAGCGGCTGATAGTGCTTTGCAAGAGGTTTCGACTTTACAAGGTAATATTGGTGCGGTGACAAACGGTTTGCAAGCCAGTAGTAGTAATGTAAGTCAATCATCAACCAATCTAAAGGCGGCTGCATCGAGTCTACGTGATTCAGATATTGCCAGTCAGGCGACTTTATTCAATCAATCCAATATACAATCCTATGTCAGTATGATGCTGTTAACGAAACAAATGCAAAACCAGCATCAAGGTACGATTTCTTTATTAGCGTAGAGAAAAGCTCATGTAAAAGGCTCCCATTTAGTGGGAGCCTTTTACATGAGCTTTTTACTGATTACGTCTATATTGTTAGTCTGTCATGGCTGGGGCATAGGGTTGCGACGATTGCTGGTAGATATATAGTCACTTAAATAGGCCTAAAGTACTGATGATTAATGATACTAATCCTCCAGCAATCAGCGGACCAACGGCTAGCCCATGGAAAAAACAGACACCAACAATGGTCCCAATGACTAAAGCTGTCACTGCTTCGGGTGTTTCTTTCATAAAAGGAACGCCTTGACCAGCTGCCCAGGCCACAAAAATGCCAATGAGAATAGAGATGATACCAATCGGTGTTTTAAATGTTTCTAGCATTGTAGTGGTAGATATGCGGCCTTGTGCTATGGGGGTTAATATGGCGAGTGTCAAAATGGTAATACCAATGGTAAGACCGTGGTTTTCGATAACAGGGAACCAATTGCCAAAACCTAGAAGTTTAATCAGTAGTAACACTAAGGCGGCTATTGATACAGAGTGATTATTACCAATCACAGATAATACTAAGATAAGTAACAGCGGTAAGTTGTCCCAATTCATTTTTTCACATCCTATTAGGGTTATTGGTTGTTTGTATCAGTGGATATTTTATAGTATACTGAAGTTGTTGGAAAAGGTTCAATATATTTTAATGAAATAAAAGATTACACATATATGAAATTTTTTTAATATGTATTATAATACTGTAAAGGTACAGGTTAAAAGGAGGAAGGTAATATGGAATTTTTAGGATCTGATATTGTTATTAAGTGTTTGCAAGAAGAAAAAGTCGAAGTTGTTTTCGGATATCCTGGAGGGGCGGTTTTACCTCTTTATGATGCTTTATATAGAAGTGACTTTCCTCATATTTTGGCTCGTCATGAACAAGGTGCGGTGCATGCTGCTGATGGATATGCAAGAGCTACAGGTAAGGTAGGCGTCTGTATTGCGACATCTGGTCCTGGTGCAACCAATCTGATCACAGGCATTGCAACAGCCTATATGGATTCGGTTCCTTTGGTGGCGATCACTGGGCAAGTAGGTGTCTCTTTAATTGGAAAAGATTCTTTTCAAGAGGCCGATGTTTGTGGGATTACGACACCGATTACAAAACATAATTATTTAGTAAAAAAAATTAAAGACCTACCCAGGGTATTAAAAGAAGCATTTTATATTGCACGTAGTGGAAGACCTGGACCAGTAGTGGTTGATATCTCGAAAGATGTATTTAATGATAAGATGGAGTATCAATATCCGAAAGAGGTAACACTAAGAGGATATTCACCTATTTTTGCTGGTGATGTAGCAATGATCGACGTAGTAGTCGAAAAAATGAGACAGGCGAAAAAACCATTGATTTTCGTCGGTGGTGGCATTACGATTTCAGATACTTCTGCACTACTAAGAAAATTGGTAAAAACGACATGTTTTCCAGTTATTTCAAGCCTGATGGGGCTGGGGTGTATTTCCAATGATGATGTTCAATACTTGGGAATGGTTGGTATGCATGGTACATATGCTGCGAATATGGCGACTACAGAGTGTGATCTACTACTTGGCATCGGGGTTCGTTTTGATGATCGGGTAACAGGACTGGTACAAGATTTTGCACCTAATGCACAAGTGGTACATTTTGATATAGATCCGGCTGAGATTAATAAAAATGTTCTTGCCGATGTACGAGTCGTTGGTGATTTGAAGTGGTCATTACCACTACTCTGTGAAAAAACAATGACATATGATGAGCCAAGTTGGAAAAACTCAATAGCTGCCTGGAATGAAACCGTACAGGCATGGAAAGTGGAAAAACCATTGAGCTATAATTGTAGCACTGAAATCATCATGCCGCAATCGGTCATTGAAAAGCTCAGTCAGCTAACCAAGCAAAATTCGATTGTTGTGACTGATGTTGGACAGCATCAGATGTGGGCTGCTCAATATTATGAATTTCTCAATGAACGTTCTTTCTTAACCTCAGGCGGGTTAGGTACGATGGGATATGGTCTACCAGCAGCGATTGGTGCACAACTGGGAGTACCAGATAAAACAGTAATTTTATTTACTGGTGATGGTAGTATCATGATGAACTGTCAAGAAATGTCTACCGTGGCGGATAATAATATCCCTATCAAAATTATAGTGATGAATAATCAAGTATTAGGTATGGTATATCAATGGCAACGAATGTTTTACGGCAAACGATATTCTCATACTTCTCTAAAAGGCCATACTGATTTTGTAAAGCTTGCTGAAGCGATGGGGATTAAAGGTCTTAGGGTAACAAAACCAAGTGATCTAGAAGCAACTTTAGAGGAAGCTTTGCGGATTGATGGCCCAGTATTGGTTGATATATGGTTACCTGGCAGTGAAGATGTATTGCCAATGGTTCCCACGAACTGTCGCTTAGATCAAATGGTGTTAGGGGGTTAAGTCAATGAAATATACATTAGCTGTTTTAGTTGAGAACCGACCAGGTGTACTCACGCATATATCAGGGCTGATTAGTCGCCGCGCCTATAATATTGAAAGTATTGCGGCAAGCTATACAGAAGAAGCCGATACAACTAGAATTACAATTGATGTTGAGGTTGATGATGAAATACAGTTAGAACAAGTCGTCAATCAACTGTCCAAATTAGTTGATGTCATTAAAATTGTAAATTTGACACATGTTGACTCGATCCATCGAGATTTGGCTATGATTAAAGTAAAGGCTAGTCCAGATACTCGTTCTGATATTGTGGATATTGTCGAAATCTTTAGGGCCAAAATCGTCGATGTCAATCGCGAGACGATGGTTATAGAATTAACCGGTGAAGAAAGCAAGATTGATGCTTTATGTGAAGTGTTGAAAGATTATGGAATTATTGAAATAGCAAGAACTGGTAAAATTGCTCTTTCTCGCGGACCTATTGCAGCAAAAGATATGTAGCGGTGATTGTGGTGAAGAAAGAAAGTTCCTATGAAAGCGGTAAAAACTATGGAATTTACAATATATAGGGGGAAGAGCGATGATGAAAGAGTTGATTGTCAAGAATAGAAGTTATCGTAGATTCTATGGGGACAAAAAAATCACCAAGGAAACCTTATTATCTTTAGTTGATTATGCAAGGCTTACGCCATCGGGGGCAAATCGGCAAGCACTAAAGTATATTGTTTCTTCAGAGAGTGCAGTGAATTCTGCTATCTATACTACACTTGGCTGGGCGGGTTACCTATCCGATTGGGATGGACCAAGTGAACAGGAGAGGCCCACTGCATATATTACAATTGTCCAAGATAAAAATAATAAAATGGTCACTGCAGCAGATCAAGGAATTGCAGCACAAAGTATATTGTTAGGCGCTGTAGAAATAGGGTTTGGTGGTTGCATAATCGCGAATATCAAGAAAGAAGAACTGCTCACGATTCTTAATATACCAGAACAATATGAAATATTATTAGTGATTGCAATTGGGAAACCAAAAGAAGTAGTAGTCATTGATGAAATTCATATGGGGGATAGTATTAAGTATTGGCGTGATGAAGAGCAAGTTCATCATGTGCCTAAAATTAGGTTGGAAGATGTTGTTTTAAATTATAAGTGATAAATATAACGTCGTACTAAGTAAATGACAGCTGTATTGTTAGTCTGTCGTGGCTGGGGGTATAAGGGTTTCGCTTGCGTCCTTCGTAAAGCCACTGGGCCTTTATACCCCAGCCACGACGATTGCCATGAAGAATATTTATTGTGTTATATAGATAAGAAAAAAGCACCCAAGAGGTGCTTTTTCTTATCTATATAGTTGTTTTGTGAATTCAATCGGGGAAGGCAGAGTAGGTATAAGCCACCAAGGAGAGTGTGGGCGTAGTTCTTCTAGTGAACATCTGCCTGTCGCTACTGCAATAGTACGTGCACCGATGGCTTTGCCACATGCAATATCATTTGGTGTGTCGCCAATGATATAAATATGGTCTAACGGTACAGTACGATAGTGTTTTTGGACAATCGCTAGGGCTTGGGCAGATATTTCTGTACGGTCAAAGCAATTGCTACAAAAAGCACTGTGCGCAAAATTAAAAAAATGGTCTAGGCCATAGTGAGTTAGTTTCATTTTAGCACCAATAGCGGTATTGCCAGTCAGAAGAAGTGACACATATTCTTTATGATGGTGTAAATCTGTTAAAATCTCTTTTACGGATGGGGTAAGGTGACCTTGTCTAAGAGCAAGGTGTTTTGGGAGAACTTCTTCATAACGAGCAATTAAGTTGCAAACTTCATCGACGGCTGGTTGACGACCCGTTGCAAGTTCGATGACTTGATATGCAATATAATAATCCGTCATACCAGCGGTTTTGATGCTGCTAAAATCGAACGGTGTATGAAAAAGTTCTTGTACTACCTGCTCAAAAGCGTATAATCCAGCTTTAGCAGTTTTTAATAATGTTCCGTCAATATCCCAAAAAAGTATGCGCATCATGTATCGTTCCTTTTCATAGTTACTTTTCATAGTTACTTCTATAATATAATTAGATATTTACAAGACATTATCCTTTATCAATCGTTTATTTTTGTACAATCTATTGTCGTTCCTAGCAGAATAATATTGATGGAATATTCATATAGAAGGGATATTGTTGCAGGAATAATAGGAAAAGTAGCGAACTACTTTAAATGTTCTATGGACTTAGGTAACATATTGACTTGTTATTGGTACTCTATTTTCGAATTTATAATAAAGCGAAAAATAGTTATAGATGGGATAGAAAATATTAGAGCATGGCTCTGTTTAAGGGGGAAAAGCGATGGGGGATCATAGGAATAATCATGGATTGGAAAAATTGCAAAAAACCCTAGATCTAATAGCTCAGACAGCTAATTCTGCTTTAAATATAGAGGAACTAGCCTGTTCTATACGCCCTATTATTGAAGCAAACCATTATAGTCAAGAAGAACAAAAAATATTGGATTTCATTTCAACTAAAGTCACGATGGATCTTGAATATAAGCGGGTAGAGGAAGCATTACGCGAAAGTGAAGAAAAATATAAGGCTATTGTTGAGCATAGTTATAATGCGATATATATTGTAAGTGGAGATGTCATTGTCTATGCAAATTATAAATTGTGTATTTTACTGGGAGTACAGGCAGATGAAATAGGAAAAATTGATATATTTGATTTTCTGCATCCAGAGGATCGAATACATGTGCGTCAATATATTGATCGATATAATGGTGGAAATCAGACAACTGCTCTTTGTGAAGCTCGTATTATCGCAAAAGATAAGCAACTAAAATTTGTAGAGTTTAATTTAAATAAAATTTTATATAAAGGTAATGACGCTTTTATTTGGGCGGTTCGTGATATTAGTGAGCGTAAGGCAGCAGAAAAATTGCAAAAGGCCTTATACTTGATTTCCGAAACGGTTAATTCTTCATTAGATTTGGAAAAACTATATCAATCGGTACATCGAATTATTGGAAAATTGATTCTAGCAGATAATTTTTTTATTGCCCTTTATGATGATCAGAATGATATCGTGGAATTTCCTTACCATGTTGATGAAAAGGTTCCAAATCCTGGCCCAAGAAAAAATGGAAAAGGATTAACTAATTATGTAATTCAAACCGGACAACCGTTAATGATTTCTAAGGCCGATCATATGGAAATGATACAACAAGGTGAAATTAAGCAAAATGGAATTTGGTGTGTAAATTGGTTGGGGGTACCACTTAAAACGGCAGAAGATAAAGTCTTTGGTGTATTAGCTGTAAAAACGTATAAAGAAAGTATTCCATATACCAAAGAAGATCAAGATATCCTCAGCTTTGTTTCTAACCAGGTCGCAATGGGGATTCGTCGTAAACAAGATGAAGCAAGACTACAGTATCTGAGTTTTCGTGATTCTCTTTCTGGTCTATATAATCGGAGGTATTTCGAAGAAGAAATGACGCGAATGGATAAACGTCGTGAGGGATCAGTAGGGTTAATCATTATAGATGTTGATGGATTAAAATTGGTGAATGATATATTTGGGCATGAAAGTGGTGACATATTGCTTTCTAAGGTATCGAAGTTGCTTGCCACTTGCTTTCGAGATGAGGATGTAGTAGCTAGGATTGGCGGTGATGAATACGGTATATTATTGCATCATGCGGATATAAATATCGTAAAATTTGCCTGTGAACGTCTACAAAGACAGATTTTAGAAGGAAATATAGAGGATGATCATCCTCCGCTTAGCATGTCAATGGGTTTTGCTGTAAGTGATGATCACAACCTGTCTATGCGTGAACTCTTTAAACAAGCTGATAATAATATGTATAGTGAAAAACTTCAACGGAGTAAAAATGCTCGTAGCGCTCTTGTTCAGAGTATGGTAAAGCTTTTAAAAGAACGAGATTTCATTGCCGAAGGACATGCTGATCGAGTGCAAAAGATTGTTGTTGAATTGGGAAAAAGATGTGGTTTACCAATTCAAAAATTAGATGAATTATGCCAGTTAGCTCAATTTCATGATATTGGTAAAGTTGGGATTTCAGCAAGTTTATTTTTGAAACCGGATGTACTTACCGTAGAAGAGCGGAAAGAGGTACAACGCCATTCTGAAATAGGACATCGTATTTCGCAGGCATCTCCAGATCTTCATTTGATCGCTGATTTTGTATTAAAACATCATGAGTGGTGGGATGGTACGGGTTATCCAATGGGAATTTCAGGATATAATATTCCTTTAGAATGTAGAATTTTAGCCATTGCTGATGCATATGATGCGATGACGAGTGACCGTCCTTACCGTAAGGCGATGAGTCATGAAGAAGCAATTGAAGAGTTAAAACGTTATGCTGGTATACAATTTGATCCAGAATTAGTAGAAAAATTTATATAAAATAATGTAATAGGATAAAAAGCTAGTAACGACGATCTACGTCAGTGCTAGCTTTTTATTACGGAATACAGGAGAGAGTGGAATTTTATCAGTCGTATGGAACTTGCTTAAAGAGGTGATGATTTGTTCAAAAAAGTAGTAAAAATTTCATGAGATAGCTACCGAGATGGGAATTTCACGAGTAACGGCTCGTCGTTACTTAGAATATTTAGTAAATGAAGGTACGTTAGAAATGATCTTAGAATATTTACCAGTAGGAAGACCAGTGCATCGCTTTAGAATGAAACAATAGATAAGAGGGATATTTATATAGGAAAAGTACCTGCGTCTGAAAACTTGCTTTCGGCCAAGTCTTCAGACGCAGGTAGAAGCCTTAGTTGATCTGAATTGGAATCAAGAAAGTGTTGCACTTTCTGATTACGTAAAAAAATATATGATGGTAAGCAGGAGTTTTATAATTTATAGCGAAATGCTACTTTATAAAATGGTATCCCGTATCCTAAGTTTCGATTAAAATAGAAAGTAATTTTATTAAGGATGGTGGTTTAGATGGCTTGTATTAAAAAGACAGCAATGGCAGGAACTGTTGAATCCAATGATGTCATGATTATGATTTCGCCTGCTGAGGTTAACGCTGGTATCATAATTAATTTGAAAAGTCCTGTGCAAAAACAGTATGGAAAACAGATTGAAGCAGTGGTTCGCACTGTGCTTGCCAGACGCGGAGTGCAAGATGTAACGGTGGATGTGAATGATCGAGGTGCACTAGATTGTACCATTGATGCTAGAGTCGAAACGGCAATTGATAGGGCTATGGCCTAAAGAAGGGAGGAATACAGATGAAATTGCGTAGAAGTATGATGTTTATGCCAGGAAATAATCCTGGAATGTTACAAAGTGCTGGGATATATGGAACAGATACTGTAATCTTTGATTTAGAGGATTCTGTTTCGATTGGAGAAAAGGATGCGGCTCGTTACTTGGTGGCAAATGCGATCAAATATATTTCTCGACCTTGCGAGGTAGCCGTTCGCCCTAATCATTTAAGTACGCCATATGGACTGGATGATTTGAAAGCGATTTTACCATCAAAACCGGATTTAATACGTTTACCAAAAGTAGAAACGCCAGATGAAATCAAACAAGTCGATGACATGATTAGTGAAGCAGAAGTGAAAAACAATTTTCCTGCCGGATCCATTCGTATGATGGGTGCGATTGAAACTGCCAAAGGTTTAATGAAGGCATATGATATTGCAACTGCTAGTCCTCGAATGGTTGCTCTTGCTATTGGTGGCGAAGATTTTATTGCCGATTTGAAAACGACTCGTACGAAAAGTGGTAGAGAACTTTTTGTTGCTAGGGGGCAACTGATTCTGGCCGCTAGAGCCGCTGGTATTCAAGCCATTGATACTGTGTTTTCCAATGTAAATGATGATGAAGGTCTATATAATGAAACGGTTATGATTAAAGAAATGGGTTTTGATGGTAAATCCATTGTCAATCCACGTCAAATGCGTATTGTTCATGAAATTTTCACACCAACCGCAAAAGAAGTGGAGTATGCAGAGCGTGTAATTGTTGCTTATAAAGATGCTATGGCTCGTAATCTTGGCGTTGTATCCTTAAACGGAAAAATGATTGATGTCCCTATCGTAGATAGAGCAGAACGGGTCCTTGCTTATGCAGCTGCAGTAAATGTCAATAGAGGGGGAAACGATCATGAGTAATGAGGTAGTAAAAAACTTTGCTGGAGCTTTTGCGAAAATCCCTACAGGACGGATGGTAGGACCTAAAATTTCCATGAATAAACCACATACGAATAAGGTTTTGGAATCATTAGAGGATGCGATTGATGCGGTTGGTCTACAAGATGGCATGACCATTTCGTTTCATCATCATTTTCGTAATGGTGACTACTTATTGAATATGGTAGTGGATGCGATTGCACGTAAAGGTATTAAAGGTGTGACATTGGCTACTAGTTCACTAGCAGCAATTCATGAGGCTATTATTCCTCATTTGGAATCAGGCGTCATTACTGCAATACAAACAAGTGGGGTACGTGGTAAATTAGGGGAATATTTGACTTCTGGTAACTTAAAACAGCCAGTGATTATTCGTTCCCATGGCGGTAGAGCCCGGGCAATTGAATGTGGTGAACTGAAAATCGATGTTGCCTTTATTGGTGCACCGAATTGTGATAGAAATGGCAATATCAATGGTCGCGATGGCAAATCAGCTTGCGGATCGCTTGGATATGCTACGATTGATGCTGCGTATGCAGATAAAGTAGTGGCTGTTACAGATCATTTAAATGAAGGATATGTTTTCCCTATTACCATTCCCCAAACACAAATCGATTATGTAGTAGCGGTTGATAGTATCGGTGATTCTAGTAAAATTGCATCTGGTGCACTGCGTATTACCAAAGATCCATTACAATTATTATTGGCAGAATTTGCAGCTGGTGTCATTGAACATTCAGGGTATTTCAAAAATAATTTCTCGTTGCAATTAGGTAGTGGTGGAGCATCACTAGCGGTTGCACGTTATATAAAAGAGAAGATGCTACGCGATGGTATTGTTGGTAGTTTTGGTACAGGTGGTATTACTGGAGTATTTGTTGATATGTTAGAGCAAGGTCTATTCAAGGTATTGTACGATGTACAAAGTTTTGATATTCCATCGATTGAATCTATTAAAAAGAATCCAAATCATATTGAAATGACAGCATCCTATTATGCAAATCCTCATAATAAAGGAGCCATTGTTAATAATTTAGATGTGGTTGTACTAAGCGCCACAGAAGTAGATTTGGATTTCAACGTGAATGTTATTACTGATTCGAATGGAATCATCATGGGAGCATCAGGCGGACATTCTGATACAGCAGCCGGAGCCAATTTATCTGTAGTTGTGGTTCCTTTATTACGGAATCGTTTACCGATGATTCGTGATCGAGTCCATACGATTGTTACTCCTGGTGAATCAGTAGATGTTATTGTTACGGAATATGGTATTGCTGTTAATCCATTACGCCAGGATGTATTAGCAAACTTACAAAATAAAGGATTGCTACTAAAGACGATTGAGGAATTACAAGAAATCGCCTATAAATTAGCTGGTAAACCGGAGAAAATTGAAGTCAGTGATGAAATTGTAGCAATTGTCGAATATAGAGATGGTACGGTTTTAGATGTGATCCGTAAACCTTTATAATTCGTAAATGCAATAAAAAAATGCTGTAAAATCTAGTAATGAAGATTTTACAGCATTTTTTATTACGACTCTTTCGCAACTTGTATTCTTTCTACGAGTGCTTTTCTAGCGGAAGCTAAATGGCTACCAATTAATTTCTCCGCTTTGTTACTGTCTTTGGCAAGGATTGCTTGCATGATTTCTTTATGCTCATTGATTGCTTGCGTTCGTCTAATGGTATTCGAAAGACTTATCGTTCGAAAACGCCCTAGATAATCTTTTAACTGTGCGATGATGGCCGAAAGCCTGGGCATGTTACTGGCACGAATCAATATATCATGAAAGTTCTGAAAGGCATTAAGTAGTGTTGTTGTATCATCATAATCTGCAGATCGATCCATAGTATTGACTGCTTCTTGCAAATTGCTAATATCTTCGGGTGTTATATTCTCAATTGCTGTTTTTAGTACTAATGGTTCTAACGCTTGCCGGATTGAAAAAATTTCAAGCATATCTTTTACATCAATACCTTTTACAATGTCTCCTTTACGAGGAATGTTTTCTACTAGTCCTTCTAACTCTAGTTTTCGCAGAGCTTCTCTAACCGGTGTGCGGCTGATATTAAATTTTTCTGCATAGTCTTTTTCAACAAGTCGTTCACCTGGTTTGATCAAACCATTAATAATGGCTGTTCGCAAATAGTCATAGACGACATCGCGGATGGGTTTTATACTATTAAAATTGATATTGTCGGGTAAATCGTTCATCATAATCACCTTTAGTACCTTTATTACTTTTTGGAATACGGTATCCAATTAAATATTATTCTTTATACTTAATACTTTTCCTGCTATGATTATGGTAGATATTAATAAAAAGAATAAAATGTGTAGTATCTATTTTACAATCTAGGGGGAACCTTCGATGATAAAAAAAATAGGAATCATAACAATATTACTTTTAATGATCATTGGCGTTAAGAACGTAAGTTTTGCTGCCACCAGACCCGAAGTTCTGATACTCCATTCTTATAGCCCTGATTATGAATGGACAGTATCGATCCAAGAGGGCATCAATAGTGTTTTAAAACCACTGGAGGGTCAATATAATCTACGAGTGGAGTATATGGATACCAATCATAATCCAAATTTGGTTTATCGACAACTATTATATTCGCTTTATAAAGAAAAATACGCGAAAACCCAATTTAATATTATTCTTGTAGCCGACAATGCAGCATTGGATTTCATGCGGGAGTATCGAGATGAACTATTTCCTAGTACCCCCGTTGTTTTTTGTGGTATCAATGGTTATAAGGATAGCATGTTGGTTGGCTTTCCATTAGTTACTGGCATCGCAGAAATGAATGATTTTTTAGGCGCTTTTACTGCTGCTTTTACAGTATACCCCAAAGCTACAGAAATGATAGTATATGGGCGATCTGATGATCTAAGTCATAAAGGCAATCATTCGAATCTTCGTGATGCAATTTTTCGCTATCAAGATCTTGGTAAAGTGAGTATGAGGGAGTTCTCTACGATTGAGCAGATCATTGAGGATGCAAAATCGTTGCCTCCTCATACGATCGTATTTATGGATGGAAATATGATCGATGCCAATGGAAAGGGATTGAGTTTGCAGCAGACTACAGAAATGTTATCGGCAGCGGTTGATATTCCTATTTTTGCAGCAGTAGATGTTGCGATAGGCCATGGGGCAGTGGGAGGTAAAGTACTCCGTGGTTTTGATCAGGGGCAGCAAGCTGCGGAAATTGTATTACGGATATTAGAATACGAGCCGGTTTCGAATATCCCTGTGATTGAAAATCCGACAAATGTATATAAATTTGACTATAAACAACTACAACGGTTTCATCTAAGCGTAAAAGATCTTCCAGAAAAATCGATCATTATTAATTCACCAGAATTAACTTATAAGGTAGAGCGAGGCGTGTTCTGGGGCGTTGTGGTTACTCTAAGTATTTTAGCGGTAATGGTAGCCTTACTAATGTTCAATATTCGTTCTCGGCGTAACGTGGAAAAAGCACTCGCTGATTCTGAGGAAAAATTTTTCAAGGCATTTTGCCATTGTGCGGATGTACTTGCGATTGTGAGTCTGCAAAATGGACATTACATAGAAGTTAGTGATGCATTTTATAGAATTTTTGGTTATCATCGTGATGAAGTGATTGGGCATTCTGCCATCGAGTTTAATCTTTGGGAAAATACTCTAGAATATACGGAAGTTTATAAGAGATTGTGTGCCGGTGAGGTATTTCGCAATGAAGAAAAGTCTTGGCGAAGAAAAGATGGTAGTATGCGAATTGGGCTGTGGTCAGCAGAAGTGGTTGAGATTGGAGGCGAAGAATGTATCATAGTGGCTTGGGTTGATATTAGTGAGCTTAAGCAGATGCAAGAAGAATTGCGCAATGCTCATAATCAACTGGAAATTAAGGTAGCGATGAGGACTCAGGAACTTTCATCTACTCTCAATAAACTTAGAAAAGCACAAGATTATCTAGTGCAATCAGAAAAGATGACCGCATTGGGGAGTTTAGTAGCCGGGGTAGCGCATGAAATTAATACACCAGTCGGTGTAAGTGTGACAGCAGCATCATATTTAGAAAAAAATGTATCTGAATTTAGAGAGTTATGCCAAACTGGTGAAATTAATTATAGTAAATTAATGGAATATTTAGATGATTTTAAAGAAGCATCTACGATTATTTTATCAAATTTAGAACGAGCGGCACGTTTAATAAGAAGTTTTAAACAAGTATCAGTTGATCAATCTAGTGAGATGCGACGGATTTTTAATGTCAAGCAATATCTAGAAGAAATTATTATTAGCATTCATCCGCAGATGAAAAAAACGCAACATACGCTTAGCATTCACTGCGATGAAAAATTGGAGATGGATGGTTATCCAGGATCTTTTTCTCAGATTATAACCAATCTAGTATTTAACTCTCTCACTCATGCTTTTGATACGAATGATAAAGGTGAAATGAATATTGAAATAGAGAAGATTGGAGATATACTAGTACTTACGTATTCTGATAATGGTAAAGGTATGAAGCAATCTGTAGTAGCACATATCTTTGATCCTTTCTTCACAACGAAGCGAGGGAGTGGTGGAACGGGTCTTGGATTATATATTACATATAATATTGTTACACAACAGTTTGGTGGGGAGATTGTATGCACCAGTCAATTAGGAAAAGGTACAACCTTTGTATTAAGTTTGCCATTGAACAAGGAGGAGTAGGGGATTGGAAGAGAATATGAGCAATGGTGATAAGTGTCTACATGATAAAAAATTAATATTTAAAAAAGATAAAGAGGAGACTTTAAGTAGAGAACAAGATATTCCTTTAAAGGATACTTGGAAAATCATGATTATTGATGATGAAATAGAAGTTCATCATGTGACTCGCTTAGCGTTAAAACGTATAGTCTTTGAAGACAAAAATATTGAATTTATTAGTGCATACTCAGCTAGGGAAGCAAAGGAACTTTTACAAAAACAGGAAGACATTGCAGTTATTTTATTGGATGTAGTAATGGAGGAGGAAGATGCAGGACTTACATTAGCTCATTATATTCGTAATGAACTCAATAATAAGTTGGTTCGTATTATTCTTCGTACTGGTCATCCAGGACAGGCGCCAGAGGAAAAGGTGATTCTAGATTATGACATTAATGATTATCGGGAAAAGACCGAACTGACAACACAAAAATTACAAAGTACGATGATTACCGCTCTTAGATCTTTTCGCGATTTATCGATTATTGATATGAGTCGGAGAGGACTGCATAAAATGATTGAATCTTCTGCGACCATTTTTGAATTTCAATCATTGGGGAAATTTGCTTCAGGGGTTTTAACACAGCTAGTGGCTCTTTTACGTCTCCAACCCAGTTCGTTATATTGCCAAACTTCAGCTTTTACGGCAAGGCGAAAAGGTAGGGATCTTGATGAATTCTATATTTTAGCAGCGACAGGTAACTTTGAATCAAGTGTTGGTTGTGTTCTCGAAGAATGCGTGTCGGTTCGAATATGGAAGGATCTTCAAACTGCCTTCCAAAAGAAACAAAGTTTGTACTATTCTGATCGTATGGTCATTTATTGCTCTAGTAAGCAAGGCGTTGAGAATCTGATTTATTTTGAAGGTATTCATACATTAATGGAATGGGAACAGAATTTAATTGAGCTTTTTATTCTTAATGTTTCTGTTGCTTTTGATAATTTGTATTTGATTGGTGAAGTAACGGATACACAAAAAGATATTATTCTTGCTTTAGGAGAAGTGGCGGAAGCAAGATCATTAGAAACAGGGCACCACGTTAAGCGAGTGGCTGAAGTGGCAAAAATATTGGCTCTACATTATGGATTTTCCCAAGATGAGGCGGAGATACTACGTATTGCAGCATCTATTCATGATCTTGGGAAGCTAGCCGTTGCTGACTCTATTTTAAATAAACCCGGGAAACTAACAACAGAAGAGTTTACAGTAATGCAACAACATGCTCAACTAGGCTATGAGATGCTAAAAAATTCTGATCGGTATATTTTGCAGATGGCAGCTTGCATTGCGCTAGAGCATCATGAGCATTACGATGGAACAGGATACCCCCATGGCCTTAAAGAGGAGGAAATTCATATTTATAGCCGGATTGTAGCCTTATCAGATGTTTTTGATGCTCTTGGTAACCGAAGAATATATAAAAAACCTTGGCCTTTATCTGAGATTATAGAGTACATTCGTGACCAACGCTCTAAGCAATTTGATCCTATTCTTGTGGATATTTTCTTAGAAAACCTAGAACAAATCATGAAAGTTCGCGAAATGTTTCCAGATAATGAAAAGAGCTAAGAGGCGATTTCACGTCTCTTAGCTCTTTGCTATATAGGTACCTTGCTAGCGAGATATTATTTTATAATCATAACTGGAATGGTGGAATATTGAGAAACATTCGTGCTAATACTGCCTAAGAAAAATTCACTAATACCACTTAAACCACGTGAACCTATAACAATTAGGTCATACGAATCCTTTTTGGTTAAAGATAGTATACGCTCTGCCGGGTGACCAAACTCTAGAAGTGTTTCAATTTGCGGATAATCCTTTGTTTCTGCTTTAGCCAGTTCGATTAGTTTGTAACCGGTGGCTTCTACTTCCTCAATATTGACAGACAGAAACGGAACTTCGCCATGTATCGCGATCGTTGGCAATGTATAATGAGGTTGTACAACATGGACGATCGTGATCGAACTATTAAATTTTTCACCTACTTTGCAGGCGTATTCTAAGGCACGCCAAGCTGCTTCAGAACCGTCGATGGGAACTAAAATTTTCTCTAACATCAGTAGCACCTCCGTTTATAGTTGGATTGGAAAGTGATACCTTGATTATAGCATAAAAATGGTAGAAAATATACAGAAAATTATGACGATAATATTCTACTCTTGCTTGCTACCTTTAGCGCTAATAAATAATTGCCCCTTTGAGTCTAGAACGGCATACATAATATGTGCAGGACTTTCTATATTTCGCTCAGTAAGTTGTGTGATTAACCAGGTATGACTAAGATGCTCTTTGGCTAAATTTTCTTCAATGATTTGTCCATCCATAATTAACTCGACAGGAAAGGAGGGATTTGGTAGATGGATATTCATATCACTCTTGGTTAATGGTTGAAAATCAGGTTTCATAATCACACTGAGCTGTCCTGTTGGTTCAACAGTCGCATACTGTACTTGACTTATGTCAAGAACCCCTTTCTCGCGTAATTGAGAATTTAATTCATCTAAATCATATCGCATCATTTTCATATTTTTTTTCATGATGGAACCATTTTGAATAACAACAGTAGGCGAGCCTTCAAACAGTTTGCGTAGTGGACGACTCTTGATCGAGAATAATGATAATAAATAGGTCAGTAAAAAAAAGAGAAATAGGTCAAAAAAATGACTCCAGAATTTATCAGCATCAGAGGATGCGATGCTACCTGCAATGGAACCCATTGTAATACCGCTAATATATTCATAGAATGTTAACTGACCAATTTGGGTTTTATCAAGAAAACGGGTAAAGACAAGTAAGCTGACAAAAATAAGGGTGGTTTGCCAAGTATCACGTAGCATTGTATCGAAATCCATATGATGATATCCTTTCTATATCAAAATAAATAATTTTCGCAAATATGATATTGAATATTAGTTTTGACAAATCATAGAAATATTATGAGTCACAAGATTACTTTTTTGATCATTATGTGGCATAATATTTAGAGATAGGGCGATTTTCTATCGCATCTTTAGTACAATTGGAGTCACTTTAGTTAAAGAAATATCGAAGGGAGTTTTACATGTGCCACATATTATGATAAAAGGGATGAAAGTAGCAGAGGTTCAAAAAATAAGTAAACCATTGCTTGATGAATTAGAGGTTATTATTGATTGTCCAAGAGAATATTTTACTCTGGAAGTACAAGAAACCAATTTTATTATAGAAGGAAAGGTCGTGGACAAAGACCCATTTGTGCAGATCAATTGGTTTGATCGTGGGCAAGAAATACAAGACAAGACGGCTATTGCAATCACAAAACATATCAACTCTGCTGGTTATAAGCAAGTAGAACTATTTTTTACGATTCTTGAACGCAATAAGTATTACGAGAATGGAACACATTTATAGGGTATTCCTGTTGAGCTAATGATATAGAGAAAATTTACAAGTATGTCATAGATCGATACAAGTAGGGCAATAATATCGAAACACATTTTTGCATAAATGCTGTTTCATTTATTGTTCTTTTTTTTCATTGAAAGACACCTTATAATTAAATTAGAAAGTTAAGATAGTTGTGATAATTTAAATGAGGGGGGGTGCATTGCTAGAGATGATGAATCTTAAAAGCCGAAGCCGAGCCATTTTAGATTATGTTTTATTACGAGATGGATATGTGAAATTAGATGAAGTAACAGAACATCTTCATGTTTCTAAACGCGCTGTGTATTATGACCTTCATGAAATTGTTCAGTGGTTAGAAAGTAAAGGTATTCCTCCATTAAAAGTAGAACGACAAAAAGGTATTTTTCTTAGTGAAAAGCACAAAGCTCTTGTATATCAGCATTTAAGTACACCATCGAAGACAGTGTATTATATCTTTTCTCAAAGCGAACGTATTGCAGTGATGATTTGTGAGATGCTTGCATTATCAGAAGTGTGGGATGTGGACAAACTATCGGACCTTTGTAATGTGAGTCGTAATACTGTTTTGAATGATTTGAAAGATGTGAAAGCCCATTTACTGGAGTATAAGCTAACATTGACATATGGTATCAAGAAAGGGTATGTAATTTCTGGAGATACGATCAGAATCAGGGCTGTTTTTCTATATTATCTTGCAATCATTATGCCAATCGTAAAACGTGGCATCTTGCCACACTTGCAGACTGAGTTAATAGCAGATAATTTGACGCATCTGACTGCTATTGAAAGTGAACTTGGTACAGAATATGTGGATGGTACATTGGCCCAGCTCGCGATTTTGATTGCAATGATTATGCAAAAAAATGATCGATTTGTGATTGGATTTGATCAAGAGGATATCATTAGCAGTAGGGAATTTTCATTGATCCATCAGTATTTTCCTGAGCTTCCTGATGAGGAACAAGTGTATCTGGCAATCCATCTACTTGGTGCTCGGGTACAGTTTTCCAAACCGATAAATGAGGAAAGAAAGCATAATTATTTTACGATATCGCGAATTGCGATGAGGATGATTCACGAATTTGAGAGACTTGCCTGTATTGAATTTAGTGAGAAGGACAAACTCTTGCAAAAGCTGGCCATTCATTTAGATAGTTCTTTTTATCGATATCGTTATGGTATTTTAGAAGGAAACCCTGTTGTTCTCGAAATCGAACGGAAATATCCTGAATTATTCGCCATTACTTGCAAAGTAGCTGAATCTTTGGCAAAGGCAATTGGATACCCGATTCCAAAAAGTGATATATCGTATCTGACTTTGCATTTTGGGGCTCATTTACGTACATCAGCTCGGCGTAGTTGTGTAATTAAGGTTCTGATTGTTTGTCATAATGGAGTAGCCACTGCTCAAATTCTGAGTAAGGAAATTGAAGAATTGCTTCCTTTCATTGAAGTAATCGATATTGTATCGACTCGTAGTTTGGAGAATTATTGCAAACCATACGACTTAATTGTTTCTACCGTGGAACTTAGAGGAAATTATTCAGCTTTAACGGTAAATCCTATCCTAACAGTCGATGATAAACAAGCCATTCTAGCCCATTTGTTTAGAATGCGAAAATCCATTCGGCAAAAAGATGATGCAGAACGTATTTTTGATATTGTGAAGCAATATGTGCCAGAAAATTTACAGCACAACGTAATGCGTGAACTCAGTAATTATTTTAATGAAAAAAATCCATTGTTCCGCGAAGTTCTGGAAAAGGAACAACAACGTTTGGTAGATCTGATTACACCAGGACGGATACAATTGGTAGATTCAGTTGATAATTGGCGTGATGGTATTGGTATGGCTGCGGCTCCATTACTAGATGAAGGACTCATTAATAGCCAATATGTAACGGCAATGATTGCTGGTGTTGAAAGTTATGGACCTTATATTTTTATTACGCCAGAAATTGCGCTTGCTCATGCGAAACCAGAGGGAAATGTCAAAGAACTATCCGTAGCGATGCTGCTAGCTCGCCAAGGTATTGCTTTTCCAGAAAATAAAGTGGCACAGGTCATTATTGTATTGGCTTTAGTTGATGATGAACAACATTTAGGGGCGCTAAAAGACATCTTGAATTTTTTCGGTGACAACCAGAATATGGCTAGGCTATCCAATGCTGTGAATGAAGTAGTTGCTTACAGTTTAATTGCCGATATGCCAAGTTAATTCGGATGGTATAGTTTGTAACAAAAAATAGCGGATAAATATTATAGTGAGGAGTTGAGTTTATGTTTAAAGAGTTGATTGATAAGCAACGTGTTGTATTTGCAGATAAATTTGATCGTTGGGAAGATGCCATTAGGGCGGCGGCGCAACCCTTATTGCGTGATGGTGCCATTGAGGAGTCCTATATCGGTGATATGATTGCCAGCGTGAATAAGTATGGCCCTTATATCGTGATTGCGCCTGATGTGGCTATGCCACATGCTCAGGGTGGGAATGGGGTAAACGAGACGGCGATTTCTTTTATGAAGGTAAACCATCCTGTACATTTTAGTGAGAGCAGTGAACATGATGCCCGCCTGATATTTGTGTTAGCTTCGGTTGACAATGATTCACATCTAGGGATGCTACAATCTTTAGTGGCAGCGATCTCAGATGATGATGTTCTTGAAAATCTGCCTAAGATTCAATGTATTGAAGATTTAGAAAAAATGTTCCCAGCTTAAACAAAATATTTCCTATGAATTAAATTTTGAAAATTGCAAAAATAATAAAAGGGGGATAGAATATTATTTTATCGAGTAGCCTTCATAAGTGAAATAAAAGATAGGAGGTAATAATATGGACGATTTATTTACAATTGTTAATACTGCGAGTACTTTATTTGCGAATAATATTTTAGCTAAACCAGAGTTCTTTATTGGTATCTTAGTTTTTATCGGTTATATGCTTCTTGGTAAGCCTATTTATGAAGCCTTTGGTGGCTTTATCAAAGCAGCTGTTGGTATGATGATTTGGAATGTAGGATCAGGTGGACTCGTAACCACATTCCGTCCCATTTTGGCTGGTCTAAATGAACGCTTTCATCTCAATGCAGCGGTAATTGATCCGTATTTCGGACTTAACGCAGCAGGAGAAGCCATTAAGATGATTGGTATGTCGTTATCATGGACGATGATTTCTCTAATGGTTGGATTTTCTTGGAATATTATTTTGGTATTGTTACGTAGATATACAAAGCTTCGTACCCTGTTCTTAACGGGTCATATTATGATTCAACAGGCTACAACATGTACTTGGATTATATTCTTCGCGATTCCTGAACTTAGAAATTTCACTGGTGCTCTTTGGATTGGTCTTCTAGTCGGTACGTATTGGGCTGTGTTCTCGAATCTTACAGTAGAACCGACAGAAGAGTTGACAGAAAATGCTGGTTTTGCAATTGGTCATCAACAAATGTTTTGGGTATGGGTAACTAGCAAGCTGGCTCCGAAACTAGGTAATCCTGAACGTAGTGTAGAAAACATTAAAATGCCTAGATGGCTTACAATGTTTAATGATAATGTAATTGCTACCGGGACATTGATGCTACTCTTTTTTGGTATCATTATGACAATTCTTGGTGAACCTTATCTACGAGGCATTGATAAGGCTGGTTTTCCAGCAACCTTAGCATTCCCTACCTATATTTTAGGCAAGTCGCTATCTTTCGCAGTATACCTGTTCATTTTGATTAGTGGTGTACGTATGTTCGTATCAGAGTTGACAGAATCTTTTCGTGGTATTTCGGAAAAGCTTTTACCAGGAGCGTTGCCTGCGGTTGACTGTGCTGCAACGTATGGATTCTCATCACCAAACACGGTTTTATTTGGTTTCATATTTGGTTGCATTGGTCAGTTTATAGCCATTGCCGGATTGTTTATCTTTCAAGCGCCCATTATGATTATTACTGGTTTCGTTCCTGTGTTTTTTGATAACGCAACGGTTGCTGTCTTTGCCAATAAATTTGGTGGGGCTCGTGCAGCAACTATCTTAGCTCTTGGTACAGGTATGTTACAGGTAATAGGTGGCGGTTTTGCTGCTTGGTTCTTCGAACTTTATAAGTTTGGTGGTTGGCATGGTAATATCGACTGGGATACTTTGTGGCCAGTAATTGGAGTGTTGCTGAAAACTTTCTCAACTCCTGGTTTGATTCTTGTAATTGTGTTAATGCTTATGATTCCACAATTACAATATAGACGCAGTCATAACAAAGAAAATTATTTTAAATTAACAGATGGGAGTGAATTTTAATGATTAAAGTAGTTGCAGCTTGTGGTAATGGTATGGGTTCTAGTCAAATTATAAAAATGAAAATTGCAAAAGTGTTTAAAAAATTAGGTATTGAAGCTACAATTGATCATATGAGTGTAGGGGAAGCAAAATCAGCAGCATCAGGTTATGATGTAGTCTTTTGTGGAGCTTCTTTGGTAGGAAACTTTACTGTGAAAAATAATAGAACGAAAATCATTGGTTTAGTGAATTTGCTTTCTGAAGCTGAAATTGAAGAAAAAGTAAAAGAAAACGGTCTTAAATAGCAACGAGTAAATCAGGATAAACTAGTGTTAACCTGAAGTTGTACGTAAGTATTGTACAGGGTACAACAGTCGATTGTTAGACTGTTGTACCTTTTGTGATTTATATGAGACTTGTCAGGAAAGATAACGTATGTCTATTTTATAAAGTTGTGGTGATGAAAATGAAAAATTTATTAGGTATTTATGAAAAAGCGTTGCCCAAAGATATGGATTGGGCTACTAAACTCGCAACGGCAAAAAAGTTAGGTTTTGATTTTCTGGAAATTTCAATTGATGAGACGGATGAGCGTTTGGCACGTTTGCATTGGACAATGGAAGAAAAACGTCAGTTACTACGAAATATACAAGACCTCAATATGCCAATTCAATCGATGTGTTTTAGTGGTCATAGACGTTATCCATTAGGTAGTCGTGATGAGAATGTGAGGAAAAAGGCTCTAGAGCTTATGCAAGAGGCTATCAAGTTTGCGGGTGATCTCGGGATTCGGGTTATACAACTTGCTGGCTATGATGTCTACTATGAAGAACATGGCGAAGATACGTTGGCTTATTTTATTGAAGGCCTAAAAAAATCAGTAGCAATGGCTGCTAAGCATCAAGTGATGCTCGCGATTGAAATTATGGATACTTCTTTTCTAAATTCGATACAGAAATATATGGAATATGATAATTTAATTCAATCACCATGGTTAGCTGTATATCCTGATATTGGGAACTTAAGTGCATGGGGAAATGACGTAGGGTATGAACTGGAATTTGGTTATTCTCGGATTGTTGCGGTTCATGTCAAAGAAACTCTAAATGTAACCGATGCTTTTCCCGGGAAATTTAGAGATACAGCTTTTGGTACCGGAGATGTAGATTTTGTTACTATATTTAAAAAATTAAAAGCATTAGAGTATACTGGACCTTTTCTAATTGAAATGTGGGCAGATGGCTTCGCTGATCCATTAGCAGAAATAAGTAGATCAAGAGAGTTTGTGCTTGATAAATTGAAAACGGCTGGATTTTAAATAAAAGTGGAGGGGTGTGCATTTTATGGATAAAATAATTCGGGAAGTATGGGAAGCGAATCTTGATCTTCCAAAGTATGGACTTGTTACATTTACTTGGGGGAATGTCAGTGCGATTGATCGCACACGTGGACTAGTTATTATCAAACCAAGCGGGATAGCGTATGAAGAAATGACAGAAAAGCATATGGTGGTAGTCGATCTTGATGGTAAAGTGATCCAAGGTGATTGCAGACCATCGAGTGATACAGAAACTCATCTTGAAATTTATAAGGCATTTTCTGGAGTTGGTGGTGTGGTGCATACACATTCACGATATGCGACGATTTGGGCGCAGGCTAGTAAAGGAATACCAGCATTTGGCACAACACATGCAGATTATTTTTATGGTGAAATTCCTTGCACTAGAAAACTTACAGCAGAAGAGATTCATACAGACTATGAAAAAAATACAGGCAAAGTGATTGTGGAAACGTTCCATAATACTTCTATCGATCCTGTTGCTGTTCCGGGTGTAGTAGTTAGTGGTCATGGACCTTTTACTTGGGGGAAAAGTGGTCACGATGCGGTACACAATGCAGTTGTAATGGAAGAAGTGGCAATGATGGCCCTGCATACATTGCAGTTAACGTCAAATTGCACATCGTTAGAACAGGTATTACTAGATAAACATTATTTCAGAAAACATGGTAGTAATGCTTATTATGGACAAAAATAACATAAAGTAAAACTCTAAGAATCTACTACCTGATAACGGGTGATAGGTTCTTTTTCTATTTTACGAATCATGCTAAAAAAGTCAGAATTGTGAAAAAAATGCGAATAGTTTTTTTTTTATTAGTACGTAGGAATTTTAAGAATTATGTCGAAAACTTATTGGATAATAAATTTATGGTGATCGGGTAATTTGTGATATAATTAAGTCCTGTGCAGCCTCAAAAATGTACAGGATGATCACCCATAACATTTAGTAATAAAAAAAGAGAGAAGGCAGAGTTTATGAGAAAAATGAAGACTATGGATGGCAATACAGCGGCAGCATATATTTCTTATGCATTCACTGATGTTGCAGCGATTTTCCCAATTACTCCATCATCACCAATGGCAGAAGCAGTTGATGAATGGTCTGCTCAAGGCAAAAAGAATATCTTTGGTCAAACTGTAAAGTTATTAGAAATGCAGTCTGAGGCAGGCGCTGCTGGTGCTGTGCATGGTTCTCTGCAAGCAGGTGCTTTGACTACTACATATACAGCATCACAAGGTCTCTTGTTGATGGTTCCTAATATGTATAAAATTGCTGGTGGACTTTTACCAGGTGTTTTCCATGTAAGTGCTAGAGCTCTTGCAACTAATGCTCTTAATATTTTCGGCGATCATCAAGATGTTATGTCTGCTAGACAAACAGGCTGTGCTTTGTTTGCTGAAAGCAGTGTACAAGAAGTTATGGATCTTAGTGCGGTAGCTCATTTGACTGCAATTAAAGGTAAAGTTCCTTTTATTAATTTCTTTGATGGATTTAGAACTTCTCATGAAATTCAAAAAATCGAAACCATTGAATATGATGAATTAGCTAAATTGTTAGATATGGATGCTGTTGATGCGTTCAGAAGAAATGCATTAAATCCTGATCATCCAGTACTTCGTGGTACTGCACAAAATCCTGATATTTACTTCCAAGAAAGAGAAGTTTCTAATAAATATTATGAAGCGTTACCAGAAATCGTAGAAGGCTATATGGCTGAAATCACGAAAATAACAGGTAGAGAATATCACTTGTTCAACTACTATGGTGCACAAGATGCGGATAGAATGATTATTGCTATGGGATCTGCTTGTGAAACCATTCAAGAAACTGTAGATCATATGAATGCAAATGGTGAGAAAGTTGGTTTGCTAACTGTTCACTTATACAGACCATTCTCCATTGAGCATTTCTTTAAATATATTCCTAAAACAGTAAAGAAAATTGCTGTTCTTGATAGAACAAAAGAAGCTGGTTCCTTAGCTGAACCATTATATCTTGATGTAAAAACAGCGTTCTACAATCAAGAAAGTCACCCAGTGATTGTAGGCGGACGTTATGGTCTAGGTTCCAAAGACGTATTACCAGCACATATTGTTGCTGTCTATGACAACTTAAAAGCTGATCAACCTAAAGATGGATTTACTATCGGTATCGTTGATGATGTAACACATAAATCTCTGCCAACTGGTGAAGGATTTGATCCTACTCCAGAAGGAACAAAAGCTTGTAAGTTCTGGGGTCTTGGTTCTGATGGTACAGTTGGTGCGAACAAAAGTGCTATCAAAATTATTGGCGATAAAACAGATATGTATGCACAAGCTTATTTTGCTTATGATTCCAAAAAATCTGGTGGTATTACCGTTTCTCACCTTAGATTTGGTAAACAACCAATCAAATCCCCATATCTAATTAACCAAGCTGATTTTGTAGCGGTTCATAATCAATCATATGTTCATAAATATGATGTATTGGCTGGTTTAAAACCAGGTGGTAACTTCCTCTTAAATTGTATTTGGAATGCAGAACAATTAGAAGCAGAATTACCAGGTGCTATGAAACGTTATATTGCTAAAAATAATATTAACTTCTATACATTAGATGCTGTGAAAATTGCTCAAGACATTGGTTTGGGCGGTAGAATCAACATGATCATGCAATCCGCATTCTTTAAAATTGCAGACATCATTCCATTGGATGAGGCTATTAAATATCTTAAAGATGCAGTTGAGCATTCCTATGGTAATAAAGGACAAAAAGTTCTTGATATGAATAATGCGGCTATTGATGTCGGCGTTAACAAAATTGTGAAGGTTACTATCCCAGCTAGTTGGGCGACTGCTCCAGATACAGTTGTTGCTACTAAAGAAGTACCTGAGTTCATTAGCAAGATTCTTATACCTATGAATAGACAAGAAGGCGATTCTTTACCAGTAAGTACCTTCGTTGGTGGTATGGAAGATGGTACTTTCCCAGTTGGTACTGCAGCTTATGAAAAACGCGGTATTGCAATTAATGTTCCAGAATGGCAAATTGATAATTGTATTCAATGTAATCAGTGTTCTTATGTATGTCCACATGCTGTAATTCGTCCTGTACTTGCTACAGAAGAAGAAATCAGCAATGCACCAGCTGGCTTTACTGCAAAACCTGCTGTTGGTGCGAAGGGCTTACAATTTAGATTGGCTATTTCACCTCTTGATTGCACAGGTTGCGGTAACTGCGCACAAGTATGTCCTGCAAAAGAAAAAGCATTAATTATGAAACCACTTGCTACGCAAATGGATCAAGCTCCATTATGGGATCATTTAGAGGCTATTTCTCCTAAAGCGAACCCTATGAATAAAAAGACTGTAAAAGGCAGCCAATTCGAAAAACCATTGCTTGAGTTCTCCGGTGCTTGCGCAGGTTGTGGCGAAACTCCTTATGTTAAACTTGTTACTCAATTATTCGGTGATCGCATGATGATTGCGAATGCTACTGGTTGTACATCTATCTGGGGTGGTAGTGCTCCAGCTGTACCATATACAACCAATCATTTAGGACAAGGTCCAGCATGGGCAAACTCCTTGTTTGAAGATAATGCAGAGTTTGGTCTTGGTATGCATTTAGGCGTAAAAGCAATCAGAGTAAAACTTGCTGAGAGCATTAAAGAAGCCATGGAACTTAATATCAGTGCTGACCTTAAAGCTGCTTTGGCAGATTGGTTAGAAAACATAGATAATGGCGAAGGTACTCGTGCAAGAGCGGCACTAATTATTTCGCTTGTAGAAGCTGAAAAAGACAAAGTTGCTGCACTAAATGAAATCTACAAGAATAAAGATTTCTTAGTTAAGAGATCACAATGGATCTTTGGTGGAGATGGCTGGGCTTATGACATCGGTTATGGCGGTTTGGATCATGTATTAGCATCAGGCGCAGATGTCAACGTCTTGGTTGTGGATACTGAGATATACTCCAATACTGGTGGACAAGCTTCAAAATCAACTCCAGCTGCAGCGATTGCTCAATTTGCTGCTAGTGGTAAGGTTACGAAGAAAAAAGATCTTGGTATGATGGCTATGAGCTATGGTTATGTATATGTAGCACAAATTGCTATGGGTGCTGATCATAATCAGGCATTAAAAGCGATTGCTGAAGCCGAAGCTTATCCAGGACCTTCCCTAATCATTGCTTATGCTCCTTGTATCAGCCATGGTTTGAAAAAAGGCATGGGTAACAGCCAACTTGAAATTAAAAATGCTGTAGCATGCGGATACTGGGGAATGTATAGATACAATCCTACACTAAAAGATCAAGATAAGAATCCGTTCATTTTGGATTCTAAAGAACCAACCGCTGATTTCAGAGAGTTTTTGATGGGTGAAGTACGGTTCGCATCACTTCAAAAACTATATCCTGAATCTGCAGAAGCTTTATTTACGAAAACAGAAAAAGATGCAAAAGACAGATTGGCAACATACAAAAAACTTGCTCAATCATAAGATGTTCTAAAATTATCTAAGATGAAAAGGCATTTGATGACCTACTGGTAGGCATCAAATGCCTTTTCTTATTGCTTTTTATGGAATTAGAAATTATACTTAAACTGATTAGTATATCGAATAGAACGGTAGGATGCGCAAAAAGGGGTTGATTCAATGGACATTGTATATCGTAAGGGTAGGCTAGATGATTGTTATAAAATTGCGGAAGGCATTGATTTAGCTTCTGGCGGTATTGTGGAATTTTTATTTCATGATTTGCTAAAAGATCGTACGGCAGTTCAGGCTATGGCGGAGTCTTTAGCGAATGAGGAAGGGTATGAATCCTATAACAATGCAATTGTGGCAGAGTATGAAGGTCATATTATTGGCATTGTATATTCATATCCGGCAAAGTTTCATGGAATTTCAGATGAAACTAGAAAAATTTTTCCTAGTGATAGATTAGAACTATTAGCTGATTTTTTTGCTTCACGAGTTGAAGATAGTTTATTTCTTGATTCTATTTATGTAGATGAAACCTTTCGAGGGCAAGGTATTGGCAGTAAATTAATCAAATTGACGAAACAGAAGGCCAAAGAGAACGGTTATAGTAAATTAAGTTTAATGGTTATGCATGAAAATAAAGTGGCACGGCAAACATATGAACGTAATCATTTTAAATTAGTTAAGCATGTTAAAGTGAATGACCATCAGTTGATTCGTAATCAAGGTGGAATATATTTACTGGTTAGTGATGTGGATAAATAATGCTACAAACTTGATTTGAAAATCGTTCTATGTTATTATACTAAAGAGAAAAGAACGTTATGCCTGAGGTATGCGTTACTCTCATTTATGTTCAACCTACTCATGACTTTAGGGAGTTTGATATTGTACAGATGCCATGCCTTCTTGAGAGGACGGCAAAAGTATGATTTAGAGCACCCACCTGCTAGATGGCAGGGTTTGAACATATCGGGGGAACGGTACTCCGGGTTAAGAGTTTATATTTACACAATAAACAGAGGGAGCAAACCTCTGTTTATTGTGTTTTACTATGTAAATGAGCAACAGAGTGTGTTACGAAATTTTTAAAAATTAGATATGAATAAGAAAAAATTGTAAATAGTAACACGATTTATATAGACTTTTTTACTCATAATGAAATAAAATATAAATAATGAATAAGATAGAGTTAACTAGTTAAGGAGAGAGAGATGTTGCGCAAGTTTATTCTTATATATAATCCAGTGTCAGGTGACGCAAGCTTTAAATTTAAATTGGATAATGTGATAGAAAATTTTCAACATAAAGGTTGTATTGTCATTCCATTTAGAATCACCACTGCACAAGATACCAGTGATTTTGTAGCATTAACGAAAGAAGTAAAGGCAGAGGGAATTATTGTATCAGGTGGTGATGGTACAATTCATGAAGTCATTAATATCATGTTAGAGCATTCTGTTGATATACCCCTCGGTATTATTCCAAGTGGCACATCAAACGATTTTGCTGCTCATTTGCAGATTGAGAAAAATATTGATATGTGTGTCGATACGATTGCCAGAGGCAATATTAAAACTTTTGATGTGGGCAAAATCAATGAACGCTATTTCTTTAATGTAGCAAGTGCCGGACTCATGACATCGGTTGCTCATAGTGCCGATGTAGTATTAAAAAATACATTAGGAAAACTGGCATATTATATTAAAGGTATTGGTGAATTACCTAATTTTAAAGCACTCAAAATGCGAATTACTGTAGATGGTCAAGTGATAGAGGATGATGTTTTTTTATTTTTAGTGATGAATAGTGGTACAGTTGGTGGTTTTCCTCGATTGGTTCCTTATGCACAGATTGATGATGGGAAATTGGATTTATTAATTGTTAATAAATGTAATCTGCCGGAGCTGATGAGTTTGTTCATTAGCTTTTTAAAAGGCATACATTATAATAGTAAGCATGTTATCTATATGCAGGCACAACATATTTGTATAGAATGTGCAGAAGAATTATATAGTGATTTGGATGGAGAACTTGGACCGAAGTTGCCACTTACTATTGAGGTTGTCCCGAATAAAGTAAAATATTTTTCTAGTTTATAATATAAAAAGTGATAATTGACAAGCATCACTACACTGTGATATAGTTATAAAAAAAATAAATCCTTCTTATCTAGAGAGGTCGAGGGACTGGCCCTATGACACCCGGCAACCGGCAGTAATGCAGTGGTGCTAAATCCAGCAGGAGAACATCCTGAAAGATGAGATGAAGTTGTTTGTATCGAATACACCTCTTTCATCTATGAAAGAAGGTTATTTTTTTTATGTAAAAATAATTGTTAGGAGCAGGTACTATGAATTTAAATTCTAAGATTGTACATCTTGGTGTCTGTACGGATGAAAAAACAGGAGCCATCAGTACACCTATTTATCAGTCATCAACATTTTGTCATCCAGCTCTTGGGGAGAGCACAGGATTTGATTATTCCCGTAGTCAAAATCCTACGAGAAAAGTCTTGGAGGAAGGGGTTGCTGGTTTAGAGAACGGTGCAGTAGGTCTGGCTTTTGCTTCGGGTATGGCTGCGATTACGGCAGTGCTTATGATATACAAAACGGGTGATCATCTGGTTGTAGTAGAAGATTGTTATGGTGGTACTTACCGAGTTGTCAACAAAGTATTCCATAATTTTGGTTTGCGGGTAACGTTTGTGGATGGCAGTAATATGGAGGAAGTACAGAGTGCTATTACACCGGACACGAAAGCAATTATGGTAGAAACACCAACAAATCCATTGATGAAAATTGTAAATATACGAGCCATTGTAGAGCTAGCTCAGGAAAGAAATATTCATTCGATTGTGGATAATACTTTTTTGACACCCTATTTTCAGCGTCCTTTAGAATTAGGAGCAGATGTGGTGATTCATAGTGGTAGTAAATATTTAGCAGGGCATAATGATATAGTCTGTGGCTTTGTGGTTGCTCGAACGGCTCAGCTAGGAGAACAGATACGTTTTATTCAAAATGCTACAGGAGGGGTACTCGGTCCCAATGATAGCTGGCTATTAATTCGCAGTTTAAAAACATTAGCACTACGTATGGAAAAGCATAATCAGAATGCCTTACTAGTAGCGGACTGGCTAATTAACCACCCACGAGTAGTCAAAGTTTACTATCCTGGTTTAATGGATCATCCTGGCAAAGATATACATGATAGCCAGGCGTCAGGCTATGGTGGTATGTTATCATTTCTTGTTGATGATGCACAGCTGACGAAAGATATTTTACTAAAGCTCAAGATGGTTCGATTTGCTGAGAGTTTGGGTGGAGTGGAAACACTGATTACGGTGCCGTCCGTACAGACACATGCCGATGTGCCAATTGATGTACGTGAACGTTTGGGAATTACAGATTGTCTTATGAGGTTATCTGTGGGGATTGAAGATGCAGAAGATATTATTCAGGATTTAAAACAGGCTTTAGGATAATATTTGTTAAAAATTGGTTAGAAAATGATGCTATATATAAGAAATCATCTTGACAAAAATTGATATTCATGATAAAATAATCCTAAGTTAATATTGAATTGCTGATCAGGAAACTGAAGGCTAAAGAGTTGTTTTTAGAACAGATTCTTTGGCCTTTTTTATTTACTTCATCATATTTAAAATATTGTATTAAATTTTAGGGGGTACATACTATGTCAAAAATTGCAAAAAACTTAACGGATTTAATTGGGAACACACCACTGTTAGAAATTTCTAACTACAGTCAACAACATGATCTTAAGGCGAAAGTAATTGCTAAATTAGAATATTTTAATCCTTTAGGAAGCGTCAAAGATCGTATTGGTTATGCTATGATTAAAGATGCCGAAGACAAAGGTTTACTGGTTGCTGATTCCACGATTATTGAACCAACTAGTGGTAATACGGGTGTTGGTTTGGCCTTTGTAGCGGCAGCAAAAGGGTATAAATTGATTTTGACTATGCCTGAAACGATGAGTATTGAAAGACGGAACTTACTGAAAGCATTGGGGGCTCACTTGGTGCTTACGCCTGGATCAGAAGGTATGAAAGGTGCAATTCGCAAAGCGGAAGAGTTAGCGCAAGAAACGCCGCATTCTTTTATTCCTCAACAGTTTCAAAATCCAGCGAATCCAGAAATTCATCGTCATACAACTGCGGAAGAAATATGGAGAGATACGGATGGTAAGGTAGATATTTTCGTTGCTGGCGTTGGTACAGGTGGCACGATAACTGGAGTTGGTGAAGTATTAAAGGCTAAGAATCCAAATGCGAAAATCATTGCGGTAGAGCCTGCAGATTCACCTGTTTTGTCAGGTGGTAATCCTGGACCTCATAAACTTCAGGGAATTGGTGCTGGATTTGTACCTGCTGTTTTCAATAAAGACATTATTGATGAAATTTACCAAGTTGAAAATGAAGAAGCATTTCAGACCGTAAGACAACTTGCATCATCAGAAGGTCTATTAGTAGGTATTTCGAGTGGAGCAGCGGTATTTGCGGCAACTCAAATTGCAGCTCGACCAGAAAATGCAGGGAAAGTGATCGTTGTTTTATTACCTGATACAGGAGAACGATATTTATCGACACCACTTTTTCAGGCTGATTAAGCCGGTTGGTAATATAATACTTTTCACAGCGATGAAATGAATATGATGCGTCCATTTGCTTGGTAGTGCTGGCTATTAGGTAGCGGAGTGTTGCTTAGTTAATTATTGCTGGCAAAAGACAAAATAAAAGCTCTGATTGTAGATCGTAACATTCTACAATCAGAGCTTTTGTTTTTTAGCAGAGAGTTTCCATTATTGTCGCGTTTATATATTTTGTGCAAAATGAAGCACATTTTTGCATAAAGTATCGTTCATTTATTGTTCTTTTTTTTATGTAGAACAAACTATATAATTAATTTAGAAAGTTGAGATAGTTATGATAATTCCAGTAGTGAGATTATCCGAAAAATAATAAAAGAAGGGTGAAAAAATGAGTAAAATTGATGAAATCACAAAAGAATCTTGGGTACTTAGTACGTTTCCTGAATGGGGTACATGGTTAAATGAAGAAATTGAAGCAGAGGCAGTAGCTCCAGGAACTTTTGCTATGTGGTGGCTGGGCTGTACAGGGATATGGGTGAAATCCGAAGGGGAAGCAAATATTTGTATTGATTTTTGGTGTGGAAGCGGCAAAAGAACCAGATCCAATCCATTGATGAATACTCATCATCAGATGGCAAGAATGACTGGCGGTAAAAAGTTACAACCTAATTTGAGAGTAGCACCTTTTGTTTTAGATCCATTTGCAATTAAAAAAATCGATGCAGTTGTATCCACTCATGATCATAATGATCACATTGATGTGAATGTGGCGGCAGCAGTCATGAAAAATTGTGATGAATCGGTAAAATTCATTGGTCCTAAAACTTGTGTTGATCTTTGGATGAGTTGGGGCGTACCGGCGGAACGTTGTATCGTTGTTAAACCAGGTGATGTTGTTAAAATAAAAGATACTGAGCTTGTAGCTCTTGAATCGTTTGATCGTACCGCATTGATCACCGTTCCTAAAGGCGAAACATTGGCAGGGAAAATGCCTGGCGACATGGATGAGAGAGCTGTAAACTACTTAGTGAAAACACCTGGTGGCAATTTATATCATAGTGGTGACTCTCACTACTCCAACTATTATGCTAAACATGGTAATGAGTATAAAATCGATGTAGCATTAGGTTCTTTTGGTGAAAATCCTCGTGGTATCACTGATAAAATGACCTCTTCTGATATCTTAAGAATGGCAGAGGCTTTGAATACGAAAGTAGTCATTCCTTTTCATCATGATATTTGGTCTAACTTTCAAGCTGATACTTCAGAAATCAATGTGTTGTTTGAAATGAAGAAAAATAGATTACAATATAAGTTCAAACCATTTATTTGGCAAGTGGGTGGGAAGTTTGTATTCCCAGCTGATAAAGATAATCGCGAATATCATTACCCTCGTGGGTTTGATGATTGCTTTGAAGGCGAAATTGATTTGCCTTATAAGTCGTTCCTTTAATAGTAAAAAGATAGGGAGTCCTATAAGGGCTTACCTATCTTTTTTTAGTATGATAATAACCCTGCATATAACTAAGAAAATGACAGCTATATTGTTAGCCCAGCCACAACGATTGCCTATAAGAAGATGTAGTGATATCTATAAAAATACAAAAAACAATTGCAAAAATATATCATTAATGTTAAAATATGTAATGCGGGTAAGGCGAAATACATTTGATTTACAATCTAATAGGATGAGAGAAGTAAATCTAAGATTAACTGAGGAGGTGATTAGTTGGAAGCCAGTTTGTCAGGGCAGGCGGTTGGCATTACAGCAATTATTTTAATACTTTTATCAATGGTAATGCTAGAAAAACGATAAAAGAAAATGTAAGTTCTATGTATTTTTTTTGATAGAAAAAATCTTTTTAAAATAGAAACCATTCTATCGTGATCACTCTACTTTATTCTATTCAGAAGATACTCGTGCTGTAAGCGTTTCAAGCAAAGAAACGCTATTTTTTTGCCAAGATTAAGGTGTAAATCAATGATAAAAAAATCCCAGTCATTGTCACATATGATATTGAATGATATAATATATACAGAAGGTACGAACGAAATGACAGCGATATTGTTAGTCTGCTGGAAATCAGCTATGTGATAGTGTATGTATCAAGCTCTACTTTTCTACTAGTAGGGCTTTTATTTTAAAATCATCTGACTGTATAGTCATATTATGACAAAAGGATAGGTGGGTATAGGATGCAGCTTATTGATTTACATTGTGATACAATATTACATCTGATGGATCAACCACAGTTGGAATTAAAAATGAATGATTTGAGTGTAGATATACAAAAACTAAAAAAAGCCAATGCAGTAGCTCAGTTTTTTGCGTTATATATTGATTTAGAAGAGCATCCAAATGCCTTGCAACGCTGTTTGAATATGCTGGATGTTTTTTATCAGCAAATAGAAAAAAATTCCAACGATATTGCTCTAACTCGGAATGTGCAAGAGTTGTATTCCAATCAGAAGCAAGGCAAAATATCTGCATTTTTGACGATTGAAGAAGGCGGCGCCTTAGAGGGCCGTTTGGAAAATCTACGGAATTTTTATCGATTAGGTGTGCGGCTACTGACACTTAGTTGGAATTATCCGAATGAAATTGGTTATCCAAACAGTAAAAAACAATACCAAATACAAGGGTTAACTGAATTTGGGCAGCAAGTAGTGCAAGAAATGAATGAATTAGGTATGATCATTGATGTATCTCACCTTTCGGATCAAGGTTTTTATGATGTTGCCAATTTATCAAAGAAACCATTTATTGCTTCCCATTCGAATGCTCGGACTATTTTAGATCATGGTCGTAATTTAACGGATGATATGATTCGGCAATTAGCAGAAAAAGGTGGCATAATGGGGATCAACTTTTATGGAAGTTTTTTAGGCCCATCAGGCGAGAGTAAAGTGGATGATATGGTAGCTCATATGAAACATATTTATCATGTAGGTGGGATCGATGTATTGGCAATCGGTACCGATTTTGATGGAATTGAATGTAGTTTGGAAATTGCCAATATTGGTGAAATTCATAAATTAATGGATGCATTAGTGAAAAGTGGTTTTACGGCATCTGAAATTGACAAAATTTTCTATAAAAATTCATTGCGAGTCATGCAAGAGTGTTTATAATATTTAGATACTTTTTTCAAAACACTGGCAGCGAGTTAATAAAATGGAGGTAAAAATGAAACATCCTCAGCCTTGTATATGTTCTCATGATTCTCATAACAAACGTCAGCAGATATTAGATGCAGCCTATATTATCTTTTCGCGTAAAGGATATCATCGGGCAACGGTAGATGAAATTATTGCGTTAGCCGATACGGGAAAAGGAACAGTCTATAATTATTTTGTAAATAAGGAACAATTATTTTATACCTTAATCAAAGAACGTAGTGCTCCTTTTGAGGCTATCTTAACAAAAATTGTTACTTCATCTGAATTGCCATTGCAAAAAGTAGAAACGATTGTGAAAGCATTTCTAGAATTTTATATTGAAAATGCTGATTTGTGGCGAGTCGTTATGTATGAAGTACGGGGGCTCGGGGTAGAAGGATATTCTAACTTTACCTTAGAGCAGCGAGATAAATATCAGGCTTGGTTTTCCCAAACGATTGGTATGATTGAAAAAGTATTGCTAGAAGGGAAAGCTAGTGGCGTAATTCTTGAAACATGTGATGCCAACCGAATTTCCCATGGCCTATTTAGCGTCATTGTGACTTCTGTATTCCATAATTTCTTGAATGAAGATATTGGCGAGACTGCACATAAGATTACTCAATTTCTTTTATATGGCGTGGCTAGTAAATAAATTAAAGCACTAAGAAAATAACAGTTATAGTGTTGGTCTGCCGTGGTTGGGCTATAGGGCTTCGCTTGCGTCCTTCGTAAAGCCACTCAGCCCTATAGCCCAACCACGACGATTGCCATCAAGAATATTTAATAATATCTATATAGAGTAAAAGATAATAGATAGTAATGAAAGTTCGCAGGAGGAAAATATGTTATTTGATAGTCATATGCATACGCGTTTTTCTACCGATTCAAAAATGAAAATGGATGAAGCTGTAGCCAAGGGAAAGGAATTAAATATTGGCATTACGATTACCGATCATATGGACATTTTATATCCAGAGCCGAAAGCCTTTGTATTTGATGTAGAGCAATATTTTGCTGATTATAATCAGTATCGCAGTGAGAATGTTTTGCTTGGCATTGAGATTGGGATGCGCTCAGATTGTCTAGAAGAAAATTGCCGTATCGTTGAGAAGTATCCTTTTGATTATGTGATAGGGTCAGTGCATGTGATTGATAATATTGATCTTTATGCTGCGGATTTTTACCAACAAAGAACGAAACAGGAAGTCTATCAACAATATTTTGCGACCATGTTACAATGTGTAACTTGTTATGATGCAATTGATAGTCTCGGTCATATTGATTATATTGCAAGATATGCAAGGTTCACTGATCCAGAGGTCTATTATCATGAATTTAGCGAGCAAATTGATCAAATATTGACCGTTTTAGCCCAAAAAGGTAAGGCCTTAGAGATTAATACTAGGCGTCTTAATAGCCAGCAAATAGCACAAAATCTTATACCGATTTACAAACGCTTTTATGAGGTCGGTGGACGCTTGGTAACAATCGGTTCTGATGCTCACAATGGAGTGGACATTGGCAAGAATATGAAACTAGGACTAGAAATGGCGGAGCGATCGAGTTTAAAAGTGGTATATTATAAAGATAGCCAACCTCAATATATGAAATAAAAAAGTGTTATACTTTCTGATTCTATAAGAAAAGGCTGTATCAAAAAATTGATACAGCCTTTTCTTGTTGATCATTAAAATGCTGGTACAACAGCACCTTGATATTTTTCATTAATGAACTTTCGTACTTCTTCTGAGGTTAATGCTTTTGTCAATTTTTGAATTTCAGGGCGATTTTCATCACCTTTGCGGATTGTCAAGATATTAACGTACGGAGAATCGTTTTGTTCAATAAACAATGCATCTTTCGTAGGGACTAATTTTGCTTCTAGTGCATAATTGGTATTAATCACAGCAACCGAAACATCTTCCAAAACACGAGGTAGTTGAGGAGCTTCTAGTTCACTGATAACAAGTTTTTTATCGTTTCCTACAATATCATTTACAGTAGCATTAATGCCAATGCCATCTTTTAGTTTAATGAGTCCAGCTTTTTCTAACAGAGCAAGAGCGCGACCGCCGTTGGTGGGATCATTCGGAATGGCAACTTTTGCGCCAGCAGGAAGCTCAGCAAGAGTTTTGATTTTCTTAGAATAGATACCCATAGGTTCAATGTGTACGGCTGCGGTATAGGTCAATGCTAAATTACGTTCCGCTGCAAATTTATTCAGATACGGAGTGTGCTGAAAAAAATTGGCGTCTAATTCTTTTTCGGCAACGGCGATGTTAGGAGTTACGTAGTCTGTCATTTCTACGATTTGTAGATCGATACCTTCTTTTGCCAAAATTGGTTTGACGACATTCAAAATTTCAGCATGAGGTACAGCTGTTGCTCCCACTTTTAATACCGTTTTTCCTGCTTCTTTTGTAGGGGCAGGGCTTTGTCCGCAACCACTAAGTAAAAGACTAAAAGAGAGTAGACTAATTAGAACCAGAAATAGTTTTTTCATTGTGAAAAGCCTCCTAGATTTATTTTTTATTTAGGCGGCGAGCTACATAGTCGCCGGTAGATTGTACGATTTGTACTTGGGCAATTAAGATGATAACCGTAATGAGCATAATATCAGCGCGGAAACGTTGGTATCCATAACGAATAGCTAAATCCCCTAAGCCGCCACCGCCAATTGCACCTGCCATAGCGGAGTAACCAATCAAACTAATGATCGTTAAGGTAAGACCGAGGATGATTCCAGGCATGGCCTCGGGAAGTAATACCTTGGTAATAATTTCTCGTGGTGAGGCGCCCATGGCTTGCGCTGCTTCGATGACGCCGTAATCTACTTCTTTGAGAGCCGATTCTACGATGCGGGCAACAAAGGGGATCGCGGCAATACTAAGAGGGACAATCGCAGCGTTTGTACCGATGGATGTGCCGACAAGTAAGCGAGTGAATGGAATGATCGCTACCATTAATATAATAAAGGGAGTGGAACGTGCGGCATTGACAATGACGCCGAGGACTTTGTTGAGTGCGGTATTTTCTAGAATATGTCCTTTATTCGTAGTGATTAAAATAATACCAAGAGGAATACCGATAATTGCTGAAATCATTCCTGAGACAGCGACCATATAAGTGGTTTCCCATAAGGATTTAATTAGTAATGCGAGCATGTCTTGTGACATAGCCAATCACCTCTATTCCTAAATCTCGTGTTTGTAAATAGCGAAGTGTTTCATCAAGAGAACTCTGCTCTCCTGAAAGTTCTACAATTAATGTGCCGAAAGGTGTTGATTGAATGTGATCAATATTACCATGCAAGATACTAGCATCAATATCAAAACGACGAATAATACTAGAAATAACAGGATCTTCAGCAGAGTTGCCAATGAACGATAAACGTAGCATTAAATTACTACCAGGAGTTGACGTTGCTGATAAAGAAAGATCAGCAAAAAATTCAGGTAAGTTATGACTAATGATCGAACTGATAAATTCTTTCGTTGTATTTTCCTTTGGCTGAGTGAAAACATCAAGCACTTTACCTTGTTCAATAATATAACCATTTTCAATGACGGCTACTTGGTTGCAGATTTCTTTAATCACCTGCATTTCATGGGTAATAAGAACAATCGTAAGGTTAAATTCACGATTAATATTTTTTAATAATTCCAAAATGGATTTTGTGGTTTGTGGGTCAAGGGCCGATGTTGCTTCATCGCATAAGAGAACTTTCGGATGGTTCGCTAGTGCACGAGCGATGCCCACACGTTGCTTTTGTCCACCACTTAGTTGGGCTGGATATTGATCTTTTTTATCGGCTAAACCGACTAAGGTGAGAAGATGCATAACCTCTGTATGGATTTCTTCTTTACTCCGTTTGGCGAGCTCAAGAGGGAATGCGATATTTTGGTACACCGTGCGCGATGATAATAGGTTAAAATGCTGAAAAATCATTCCGATTTTTTTTCGCTGTTCCCGCAATTCTTTTTCGCTCAGGGTAGTAAGCTCCTGTCCGTCAACTGTGACGCTACCTTTAGTCGGGCATTCGAGCATATTAATGCAACGGATCAGAGTGCTTTTACCAGCGCCGCTTGTACCAATGATCCCGAAAATTTCACCTTGCGATACTGTTAAATTGATACCCTTTAAGGCATGTACAGTACCATTGTCACTTTCATATATTTTTTCAATGTTATCGAGTGTAATCAATGTAATGACCCCTTTCTATTATTGACCGAGAATCGCAAAAAAAGCTACTTCACAAAATGAAGCAGCATAATAAATCCCGTTGCGCTTCATCTGCCAGGAGGTACTCCTGTGGAGTTGGCACCGTTTTCACAAAAGGTGAATGGTTGCCGCAGTTTCATAGGGCCATTCCCTCAACTGCTCTTGATGAAAAGTATGAACTTGTGAGTATGATAGTAACATATCACTAGAAGGGTGTCAAGGTAAAAAAATAAGTAGCTTCTTTTGCAATTTATAATGAATAATGTTATAATTTAACGAAGTAAAGATTGAAAGTGATAAAGTAAAGGAGCGCAAGCATATTATGGCTACAAATCCCAAGCTGAAAGGTGAATTGGCTGATCGGCTGTTTCAGGGCATTTTATTACTAGAAAATCAAGAAGAATGTTATCAATTTTTTGAAGATATTTGCACAATTAGTGAACTGAAAGCTCTCGCGCAGCGTCTAGAAGTTGCTTTTATGGTGAAGCATGGGCATACATATGATAATATCGTAGCCAAGACGGGAGCGAGTACAGCGACCATTAGTCGAGTAAAACGTTGTTTAAATTATGGCGCTGATGGATATAATTTGATTCTAGAACGCGTAGAAAGTCAAAATAAACAAGCGAAATTGATAACGGAAAATAGTAAAGCTAGTGCAGAAGATATAGTAAAGTGAAAAATAATAGTGGAGTGTGGAAAGTATGAGTCAGCATGAATTTGTACCGCAAATTCCTTATGGAACAAGAGATTTTTTGCCTAAAGAAGCCAGACGTAAGCGGGAAGTAGAAGGAGCATTAGCTCATTTGTTTGATAGTTGGGGATATGATGAAGTGGTTACGCCAACGATTGAATATTTGGAAACGTTGGTAGTCGGCACCGGAAATGAATTAGACCAACATATGTTTAAATTTTTTGATAAGAACAATCGCATTTTGGCTTTGCGCCCTGATATGACGACGCCGATGGCCCGGGTGGCGGCTACCCGTTTGAAGGAAAGTGCATTACCAATCAAGCTGTTTTATTTAACGAATGTATTTCGCTATGAACAGGCGCAGACTGGTAGGCAATGTGAGTTTTACCAAGCAGGAGTGGAGCTGATGGGAGTATCAGGAGCTACCGCTGATGCCGAAGTCATTGCCTTGGCAGTTGAATCCATGCTAAAGTCCGGATTAAAACAATTCCAAATTGGTCTAGGGCAGGTCGAGTTTATTAATGGTGTTATGCTAAATAGTGGTCTTTCTGTGCAACAGCAACAAAACGTAAAAACGGCTATGCTACATAGAAATTTAGTTGGGGTTGATGAAATATTAGCGACGAGTGGCTTATCACAAGAAGCGCAAAAGGTGCTAAAACATATTCCATTGTTACATGGCAAACAAGATATGTTAAAACAGGCCTATGGTATGGTAGCAAATGATATCAGTCATCAGGCACTCGATAATTTAGCGGAGATTTATCGGTTGCTTGAAAGTTATGGTGTGGCTCAATATGTAGAGTTTGATTTAGGTATGATTCGTGATTTTAATTATTATACGGGGATGGTTTTTGAGGGATATACACCGGGCCTTGGCTTTCCTGTATGTGGTGGTGGACGTTATGATACCATGCTGAATTCTTTTGGGATGAACCTCGGGGCAACAGGCTTTGCCTTAGGGATTGAGCGGATGTTGCTTGCGCTTGAACGGCAAGGAATTATGAGTGCACCTGATGCAAAAGATGTATATATTGGCTGGGGTAATGATAAGCTAGTAACAGCGATCAGCCATGGCGAAGAACTACGCAAGCAAGGGAAACGAGTCGAACTAGGTCTTGTTGCTCAGACGCAAGCTGAGGCTGAGGCTAGCAAGAAAGATAAAGGCTATAATCAATTAATTTATATCGACTAGTGGTAAGACGATTTGGAGTGCATTAAGAAAATGATAGCTATATTGCTAGTCTGCCGTGAATGGGGTATAGGGCTTCGCTTGCGTCCTTCGTAAAGCCGCTCAGCCCTATACCCCATCCACGACGATTGCCTGTAGAGAGAAATGCGTTAAGGAAGTGACTGCTATATTGCTAGTCTGCCGGTAATAGGCTATAGGGCTTCGCTTGCGTCCTTCGTAAAGCCGCTCAACCCTATAGCCTATTACCGACGATTGCCTGTATAAAATTTAGTGATATCGAGATAGTTAGGTGGAACGGCAGATGTTGAAACGAGTAAAGCAAGTAATGGCAGCATTGACAGCTAAGATTAGGCCCGAGGATCGCATTTTTGTTCGTCAGTATTTATATGCTGGGGAGGAGACTTTGTTTTGGGCAATGAACTTGCCTGATCAACGTCATGCGTTGAATGTGGCATATACAGCGCAAAAGTTAGGGAGTAAGCACAAAGACATTGATCGCAATTTGCTGATTAAATGTGCATTATTACATGATGTAGGTAAGATTAAAGGTGATGTTAGTACAATTGATAAGGTGATGACAGTGATTGGGCATACTGTAGCACCTAACTGGGCGAAGCAATGGGGTAGGCTTGGTCGGGGGAGTAAACTTGCTAATTGCCGACATGCTTTTTATATTTACTTCCACCATGCGAAACGTAGCGCTGCTATGCTAAAAACGATAGGTGCAAGCCCGCGGATGATTGAAATTGTTTCGAAACATCATGAAGCTCCAGCGGATGGTGATCCACTGGAGCTCGTATTACTACGTAAATCGGATGAACTTCATTAATAGCCTTTTGTCTTATCAATGACATTGAGCATTTCTTTATGCTCAATGAATCTAGATAGATTATCAGCAAATAGTTTGATGGCTCTGTCTAGGTAGTTTGGAGATAAGGCAGCAAGGTGAGGGGTAAGGATGACATTGGGCATATCCCATAAAGGGGAAGTATCAGGTAATGGTTCTTGCTCAAAAACATCAAGACCGGCTCCTTTAATGAGGCCTTGCTCTAAGGCAGTGATCAAATCTGCTTGCTGAACGACAGCGCCACGGGAGATATTAATGAAATAAGCCGAAGGTTTCATAGTTGAAAACTCTGCTAATGTAAATAATTTTTCTGTTTCTTCTAATAGTGGTAAGGCTACTACTACAAAGTCGGAAATGGCTAGTAGTTCATAGAGTTTGTCTGGAGTATATAATTTATCTACAAATAGTTCGGTCGTCATGGTTCGTTTACTGGCAACGACCTGCATCCCCATCCCTTTGCATTTTTTTGCAATTTCGCGGCCAATACTGCCAAGACCAACAATGCCAATTGTCTTTTCATGTATTTCTTCTACGGTGCTACGTTTCCATTTTTTTTCTGCTTGCTGGCGAATAAAGACGTTAAGGCCTCGAGTGAAGGCAAGCATCATGGCAAGAACGTGTTCAGAAATCGGAATGCCATGAATTCCTCTTGAATTGGTTAACAAGGTATTCGAGTCTTTGATTTCTGGAAAGAGTAACGTTTCTACACCGGCGCTTAATGCGTGAACCCATTTGAGTTTGGAAGCACTGAGGTATAGAGGCTGAACATCCATTCCTCCCCAGGTTACTAAGATATCAGTATCTGTTATATGCTCGGCAGCTTGTTGTAAATCGCAGGCGATAATATTGCTGTCGGGAGCAACCATTTTAATAGCCTTTATATGGCGGTCCGCGAGGCTATTGGTTACCAGTATATTTAATGCAGTCATGGTGTAAGACACCCCTTTTTTAGTTTATCCATCAATAAGCAAAATGTTGCGTAAAAGATTTTATTATTCTGCGAATTAATTCTACATATACACGCAAAAATCCTACTTTTTCGTTGACGAATATTTTAAGTAGTGTTAATATATTTATATATTAACGCTTTAAATAATTAAAGGATTATAGGAGGGCATTCATGACATCAAGTGACATGGATTATCTTACAATAGCATTGCCGAAGGGCAAAGTATTTGAAAAATCAGTTGAAATGCTAGCAAAAATCGGATATACAGCGGAAGGACTAACGGAAAATTCTCGGAAATTAATTATTACCAATGAAGAACAAAAGTTACGCTTTATTATTACGAAAACAGCGGATTTACCTACCTATGTTGAATATGGCGCTGCTGATATTGGCATTATTGGTAAAGATGTATTACAGGAAGATGGTAAAGATGTATATGAGCTATTAGATCTAAAATTTGCATTGTGTAGGATGATGGTAGCGGTACCAGAGGCCTTGCGACAAGAAAAATTAAGTGATTATGCTCATATGCGAGTGGCAACTAAGTATCCGAAAATTGCCGAGCGCTTTTTTCACAGCATGGGCATGCAAATGGAATTTATTAAATTAAATGGTTCCATTGAATTGGCACCTATGGTAGGATTAGCGGAAATCATTGTTGATATTGTGGAAACTGGCAGTACGCTTCGTGCGAATAAATTAGTAGAAGTGGCCAATATCGAAGTGGCAACCGCTCGTTTTATTGCCAATCGGGTTAGCTTTAAAATGAAATTTGATCGGATTCATAAAATGACGGAACAACTACGAATGCTACTCGAAAGTGAGGCAAAATAGTGAAAGTTATTGATACAAAGAATATGTCTTCAGAATCAGTAGCAGAGCTACTGAAAAAGCCCGCTTTTGATCAAGTAGTATTAGGAGATGGCGCGAAAGCACGAATTGCTCAGATTTTTGGCAGTGAATTAACGGCTTCGCAGGTCGTGGAGAAAATAGTAAATGACGTTCGGACGCAAGGGGATGAGGCAGTATTTCGTTATACCGAGGCGTTTGATGGGATTGCTCTTAGCGCTGATACGCTAGAAGTAACAGAAGAGGAGTTTGCTACTGCCCTGGCCCAAGTTGATGAAAAGGTGCTGGTAGCGATACGAAAGGCCATTGCCAATGTAACATCTTTTCATAAAGAGCAACTTCCTAAATCATGGCTTACTTATCGTGAACATGGCTCGATGCTTGGGCAAAGCTGTATTCCATTAGAACGGGTAGGAATTTATGTGCCAGGCGGAACGGCCGCCTATCCATCTTCTGTTATTATGAATGCTGTGCCTGCCGTTGTTGCTGGCGTGAAAGAAATTATCATGGTAGTACCGCCAGCGAAAGATGGCACTGTCAATCCATATGTACTGACAGCTGCTCGTGAAGCGGGGGTAACGAAAATTTTTAAAGTTGGCGGGGCACAGGCGGTTGGTGCATTGGCTTTTGGAACGACATTGATTCCGAAAGTCGATAAAATCACTGGACCTGGCAATATTTTTGTAACCTTAGCGAAAAAAGCTGTCTATGGGCATTGCGGCATTGATATGCTCGCTGGTCCTAGTGAAATTTTGATTGTAGCAGACCAAACAGCCGATCCGTGCTATATTGCTGCTGATATGCTAAGTCAAGCTGAACATGATGTATTAGCATCGAGTATTGTCGTTACCAATTCTAAAGAGTTAGCGAGTCAAGTGGTGGCAGAGGTAGAAACGCAATTGGCGAAGCTACCGCGCAAAGATATTGCCAAGGCTGCTCTAGAGCGAAATGGCTTAGTGATTGTTGTTGAGGATATCATGCAGGCTATGGAACTTGCGAATCTATCAGCACCTGAGCATTTAGAAATATTGACGGAGCAACCATTTGCTATGTTGCCTTATGTACGCAATGCTGGGGCTGTATTCTTAGGGCCGTATTCTCCAGAACCTTTGGGAGATTATCTGGCAGGTCCGAATCATATATTGCCGACTGGTGGGACAGCTCGTTTTTATTCTGTCCTTAATGTAGATACTTTTATGAAAAAAACGAGCATTATTTCTTATACAAAAGCAGCCCTTGCTGCCGTGTCAAGTGATATCATTACGTTAGCAGAGTCTGAGGGACTAGCCGCTCATGCTAATGCCATTCGAGTGAGGGGAAAATAATGAATTTTGATTATCGACCGGGACTTCTCCAAATAAAACCCTATTCGGTAGAAGAGAAAGAATGGGATATTAAACTGGATGCAAATGAAAGTCCTAATAATTTGCCACCATTGGTTCGTGAACGAGTGATGAATCGCCTAGAATACTTAGCATTTAATCGTTATCCTGATATTGGCATGCGGGATTTGCGCGCACAGATTGCTGAAAGCTATCACCTGAATATTCAAAATGTGCAATTAGGCAATGGGTCTAGCGAAATTATTATGGCGCTATGCCAGTTATTTGGCGGACCAGGACGCAGCATTGTTTTCCCTGTACCATCCTTTTCTATGTATGCTGTGTATGCCCAGGCATCGGATAGTCAACCTGTTCCTGTAAAACTAGCAGAAGATTATACAGTACCACGTGAACAAATTTTAAAAGCAGCAAAGCAATCGGATGCCAAGCTGATTATTTTGTGTAATCCGAATAATCCTACCGGAACGGTTATGCCATATGCTGACATTGAATATATTGTTAGCAAAGCGCAGTGCCCGGTATTAGTGGATGAAGCATATGTTGAATTTTACGGTGATTCGGCAGTGGATCTTATGGCAAAATATGATAACATTATCATTGCTCGTACTTTTTCTAAAGCCTATGGCTTGGCCGCTGCTCGCGTAGGGTATGTGCTAGCCAATGCTAGTATTATTGAGATGCTCGGCAGGGTACTAATGCCCTACCATATCAACTGTTTATCGCTCGTCACGGCTGAAGTACTCTATCAAATGCGCGATGAATTTATGCCGGGTTTAGAGCAAATTGTTGCAGAACGCAAACGATTAGCTGGTTCTTTAGAAGAAATTGCAGGCATAAAGGTGTATCCTTCTGAAACTAATTTTGTTTTAATGAAAACAGAAAAAGCCACTACATTAGGTGAGTATTTGTCATCAAAAAATATTGGGGTTCGTAGTTTTGGCAATGCACCGGGACTCGAAAATTGTATCCGCTTGACGGTGGGAACGCCACTTGAAAATGATCAGTTGTTAAAGGAAATCCAAGTCTTTATGAAAGGTGGTATATGATAATGCGAAATGCAGATATACAAAGAAAAACAGCTGAAACGGCAATTACTGCTAGCCTTGCTATTGATGGTACGGGTAACAGTGAAATTGCTACTGGCATTGGATTTTTTGATCATATGCTAATTCTTTTCACAAAACATGGCTTTTTTGATTTGAAATTGGCTGCTGATGGTGATCTAGAGGTGGATGGACATCATACTGTAGAAGATGCAGGGATTGTGCTCGGGCAGGCATTTACCAAGGCTCTAGGTGATAAAAGTGGGATTAAACGCTATGGTACTGTTTTTGTACCGATGGATGAAGCGTTAGTGATGGTATCGCTTGATATCAGTGGTCGTCCTTATTTAGCATTTGATGTAGAAATTCCTACAGAACGGATCGGGACTTTTGATAGTGAACTAACGGAAGAATTTTTGCGGGCCTTTGCAGTACATGCTGGTTTAACACTACATGTACGTCTGCTAGCAGGCAAGAATGCTCACCATATCGTAGAAGGTGTATTTAAAGCCTTAGGGCGGGCACTTGATGAAGCAACACGTAAGGATGAACGTATTGTCGGTGTCATGTCAACTAAAGGGATGCTGTAGGAGGAAATAGAATGATTGCAATTATTGATTATGGTATGGGCAATCTATTTAGTGTAGAAAAAGCCTTTGTGAAATTAGGGGCTGAAGTAGTCGTTAGCAGTGATCCCAAGATCATTTTAGGTGCTGATAAAGTGGTACTGCCGGGTGTAGGTGCTTTTGGTGATTGTATGCACAATCTAACGGAATGCAAGATGGTTCCTGTGATTCATGAGATTGTAAAGCGCGGTACGCCGCTACTTGGAATTTGTCTAGGTATGCAAGTTTTATTTGATGGCAGTGAAGAGGATGCTGGCGTCAAAGGACTAGGTGTTTTTCCTGGGATGGTACGTAAAATTGTGGCTCCTGATCTTAAAATTCCACAGATGGGCTGGAATCGTTTAGAATTTGCCAGTGAAAGCTCATTATTTACGAATATGCCAGCGGAGCCGTATGTATATTTTGTACATAGTTATCATGCTGTGCCAGATGATAAAAAACTAATTACTGCTGTTGTTGATTATGGCGGATCGGTTACGGCTGCGGTAGGACGAAACAATGTGCAAGCAGTGCAGTTTCATCCAGAAAAATCAGGGACAGTAGGATTATCTATACTAACCAATTTTAAGGAGATAAAAGCATGATCATTTTTCCTGCAATTGATATCCGTGGTGGTAAATGTGTACGGCTGACCAAAGGATGTTTTGATCAAGAAACCATCTTTGCGGATCAGCCTGTTGATATGGCAATGCGCTGGGCAGGTGAAGGGGCTGAGTATCTGCATCTGGTAGATTTAGATGGAGCACTTGCTGGTAAACCTGTGAATACAGCAGCGATTAAAGAAATTGTAAAAGCTGTTACGATTCCTGTGCAACTCGGTGGCGGGATTCGTACGCTCGAAAATATTCGAGAATGTTTAGAAGCAGGAGTACAGCGTGTGATTTTAGGATCGATTGCGGTAAAAGATCCAGAACTCGTGGCAGCTGCTTGTAAAGAGTATGGTGATCGCATTGTTGTGGGAATTGATGCTCGTGATGGGCTGGCTGCAGTAGAGGGCTGGGGCGTGACTGGTGGAGTAAGTGCGGAAGAACTCGCAAAGAGAATGGTCGCAGTTGGCGTAGCTCGCATTATTTATACCGATATTTCTCGTGATGGCATGTTATCCGGAGTCAATGTAGCGGCGACAGCTGCGCTGGCCAAAGCGTCAGGCATTCCAATTATTGCTTCCGGCGGAGTTAAAGATATAGCCGATATAGAGGCTATTAAAGAGATGGAAAGCGACGGTATTGAAGGCGTTATTGTTGGTAAGGCTATCTATCTTGGCAGCTTACATCTTGATGAAGCGCTACGAGTCGCTCGGGGAGTGTGAGAGTATGCATACAAAACGCATTATTCCTTGCCTTGATGTAAAAGATGGACGGGTGGTAAAAGGCACTAATTTTGTCGGGTTACGAGATGCTGGCGATCCAGTCGAATTGGCATCAATTTATGATAAAGAACTGGCTGATGAACTGATATTTTTAGATATTACCGCTTCCAATGAAGAACGAAATACCATGGTACAAATGGTAGAAAAAACTGCGTCGCAGGTTTTTATTCCTTTTACAGTTGGGGGCGGGATTCGAACAGTTGAAGATATTCGAAAAATGCTAAAAGCAGGGGCTGATAAAGTCTCTCTAAATACGGCTGCTATCAAAAATCCCAATCTGATTGCAGAAGGTGCCAAACGTTTTGGCTCGCAGTGTATTGTTCTAGCTGTTGATGCCCGGCAATCCGGACCTGATACATGGGAAGTCTATATTAACGGTGGACGTACGCCGACCGGCCTTGATGTACTAGAGTGGATTAAAACGGCGACTGATCTTGGAGCAGGGGAAATCTTGCTTACTAGTATGGATAATGATGGTGTAAAAGATGGCTATGATATTCCGCTGACCCGGGCTGTATCGGAAGCTGTTACCGTACCGGTCATTGCATCTGGTGGTGCTGGTAAGTTAGAGCATTTTTATGATGTACTAACGTTAGGCAAAGCGGATGCCGTACTGGCTGCTTCGGTATTTCATTTTGGTCAGTTTACAGTAGGGCAAGTGAAAGAATATCTAAAATCAAGAGGAGTGGAGGTAAGACGATGATAAACATTGATAATATTAAATTTGATGAAAAAGGTTTAGTTCCAGTGATTGTGCAGGATGTAAAAACTAGTGCGGTGCTGATGCTAGCATATATGAATCAAGAATCCTTACGCAAAACAGTAGAAACAGGTGTAACTTGGTTTTATAGCCGTAGTCGCCGTGCATTATGGCAAAAAGGCGAAACATCAGGTCATGTGCAAAAAGTGCAGGAAATTTATTATGACTGTGATGCTGACACGCTATTAGTTAAAGCGGAGCAAACAGGCGCTGCTTGTCATGAAGGGACTTTCTCCTGCTTTAGCCGTAAACTCGGTAATAGTGAAATCGAAGGCGAAAAGCTGGTAGATCCAAACAAAGTATACGGAGAATCTGTATCAGGTGTATTGCATGAGCTATATCATGTAATTAACGATCGGAAAGCCAATCCCAAAGAAGGCTCTTATACCAATTATTTATTTGAAAAAGGGCAAGATAAGATTCTTAAAAAAGTGGGAGAAGAAGCAGCAGAGACCATCATTGCTTCTAAAAATAATGATAAAAATGAACTGATCTCCGAGATGTCCGATCTTTGGTATCACTGCTTAGTACTACTCGCCAATCATGAAGTGACTCCAAGTGAGCTATTTGCAGAATTACAAAAACGAAGAAAATAGTGGGACGTGGGGACATAGTGGGACGTGGGGACAGGTTCTTTGTCCCTATTTTAATAGCAAGAGGTGTTAATGATTTATGTCAAAATCTATTGGTCATGAATTTATGGTGAAAACTCGTTATGAGAATTTAGAGCCATCAGATCAAGCGAAGAAAATCCCTCAACCAGCTTTAGAGCTGATGTATGATCAGGCGAACGTTATTGATTTGCCTATGCCAGAAGAAATTCCTGCTATCACGATTGATTTTATGGCCGCTGTTGAACTAAGGACGAGTGTTCGTGATTATCAACATATGCCGATTAGTATACTAGAACTATCATTTTTGTTATGGTGTACCCAAGGGGTAAAACAAGTGATTGGCAACCAAGCCACTCTGCGAACGGTACCATCCGCTGGTGCTAGGCATGCTTTTGAAACGTATTTACTGATTAATCAGGTAGAAGGCATAAAACCTGGTTTATATCGTTTTCTTGCTATCGAGCATAAATTAATGGAAGTAAACTTACAAGATGGTATTGCTGAGGAAATCATGAACGCTTGCCTCGGACAAAAAATGGTAGGCAATAGTGCTGTTACCTTCATTTGGACAGCTGATATCAGTCGTATGACATGGCGATATGGAGAGCGTGGTTATCGCTATTTGCATTTAGATGCAGGACATATTTGTCAAAATTTATACCTATCAGCCCAAGTGATAGGTTGTGGTGTATGTGCGCTTGCGGCTTTTGATGATGAAAAATTAAATCAAGTAATCGGAATGGATGGAGAAAATCAATTTGCAGTCTACTTGGGAACTGTAGGAAAACGATAAGTACAGAAATTGTGACAAAAAGTGATGAAATTTTCTTGACAGGCAAAAAAGAAACGGTTAAAATAAAGATACTCTAATTGAGTAAGGCAATGTTGCCTTCGCTATGTAATTTTGCGAAGGTGACTTTTTTTAGTATATGGTATCAATTTATCATCCTGTGAGTAGTGAGAATGTTTTTACTGTTTATTGGTGATAAATGATATATATTCCAGGCTGTATTAGAGGTTGACTGAGAAAGTAAGGGAACATGGATACTTATTGGATCGGGAAACGGACAGTAGAGCCTTGGAAAAGTAAAAAAATAAAAATTCCAAGGAGGACAACAACATGAACAAAAAACTTCTTGCTGCAACTGTGGCAGCGGTCATTACTCTGACAACTGGTGTCGCTATGGCAAATCCGGTGGAACTTGATGGTTCAACATCATTGCGTTATCGTTCTGATAATACCAATGGTAATAAGAATAATACGAGTATCTTTAGATTCACTTTGAATGCTAAAACTGAGATTGCTACTAATTTGAGCGTATATGCTCGTTTCTCTGCTGAAGGTCTTAGCAACGGTAGAATTCCTGCTGCGAGAGATTATTCCGGTACTAACAATTCCCGCGCTGATCTTGATAATTATGGTTTATTGTACTCCAATGCAGGATTCACTTACAAAATAGGTCAACAATCTCCTGTTATCGGTGGCTTGGGTCTTTTATATGATGCAAGTGGTTACTTAGGTGACAAAGATATGGGTGTAGTTCGTGGTGTTAACATTAAAGGTAAAAGCGGCGTAACTTCCCTTGATTTTTTAGCTGCACAAGAAAACAATGCTGGCGATGATGATGGTAAAATCTACGCGATCCGTGCTTCTTACAACCCTTCTAAAGCATTGACATTAGGTGCAACTCTTGCTCAGTATAAAAAGCAAATAGCAGTTGGAAACAATGGAAATTTCTGGGCTACTGATGTTAGTTATGCTGCTGGTAAAGCTACATATTCTGCAGAATATGCGAAATCCAATTTTTCTACTGATAACCAAGCATATGCTTTAGGGGTTTCTTATGCAGCAGATGCAAAAAATACTCTTTGGGTGTATAACTATAAAGTAGAACAACATGCTGATATTAATGCCATGACTACTTTTGATTCTGGCGACAAAGGTTTCTATTATGGTGTAGATCATAAGTTTAACAAAGATACAGCACTACACTTATTTTATAGAGACAAATCAAACATCAAAAGCGGTTCCAACAATACTTCCTTCCGTGCAACTGTTAGCTACAATTTCTAATCGTATAGATCTAGAGTTTCTAGCGTAGTATAATCGAATGATGGTTAAATATGAAAAGTCCACTACCAGATAAAGGTAGTGGACTTTTTGCGGAATCAGAAAGTATATCACTTTCTCGATTCCAAGTAAGAACGACTAAGGATTCGAACTTCGTCTGCGGACTTGGTCGAAACCAAGTCTTTTCTTATATGGTATTTCATTATTTAGCTTGTTTAAATCTCGTATCATGGGAAGCTACTTTGAGTGTCAATCTGTCCATTTTCCCTTCAATACGGTTTAATGTGTCGCAAATACGTTCATTCACATCAAACTGCACTTCGCGAGTAGCAAACAAAGCGGAAAGTTTGTCACCGTGTTCTTTTTCTATGCGAGCAAAATCTTGCTTGGGAGCCATTTCATTGCGAACTGATTGTATTTCACTGAATAGTTGTTTCTGTCCTTCTAATAATTGTTTTAATAAATCTTCCATAAAATCAGCCCTTTCAACCTAATACTAATAGTGTACCATTAATACTGTCTTTTAGCATTGGGCGGTATTTTTTATTTTGCTTCTTTTTCTATATTTTATACTTTTATGCATGGGGGACAGAAAACCCAATTTGAGTTTTTGGTTTTTCGGGGTGTTCTCGTTGCAATGCAACCATTAAAAAACTAATTTGACTCACATGTTGCACGAGCTCGACATAAGAGCCATCCGATAAGGCTCCTGTAAACCAGATGATACTAGGGTCTGTATAGCCAAGGGACGATACACTAAACTGAGTAGATTGGCCAAAGCTGACAAGCTGCATACCGACTTCATAATCCTGATCGAGTTCAGATTCAAAGCGCTGTATTCGTTCTACTAATTCATTAAATATATTTTTTGCTGTATAAGGCTGATTGATTTCCGTCATTTGCTCAACGAAAGATTGGGATCTAGTCAATGGGAGTGTTGTGACCAGTTGTTCTAAGGGGGGGCGTGTCATAAGAATACACCTCACAATTTGCATTTATCCGATGACTAACCCACTCTTACCTTATAGTAAAGAGCGGCTAAGTCCCTGGATAACGTCGACTAAGATTCAGATAGAGTTAAAACTCCATCCGAATCAAGTCTAGTTTATATTGTATAATATTTATTTTAGGAAAAAAGGTGACCATTGTATGATATTGATAAAAGTAGCCACCAGCAAAAGGAATTTGAACGATTAAGAAGAATAGTTATTAGAATGAATGATGACAATTATATCTTACGAAGTTAGGTGGAAAATGATAATGAAATATGATTTTGATACAGTACTCGATAGAAAAAATAATTTTGCTGCTAAGTATGATGAGGTAGGCAAGAAATTTGGTCGTGATGATTTGATCCCCTTATGGGTTGCAGATATGGATTTTAAAGTAGCGCAGCCGATTATTGAAGCTATTCAAGAGCGGGCAGAGCAGGGTATATTTGGCTATACATCCAGACCAGACTCATACTTTGAGGCCATAGAGCAATGGCTTAAGCGGCGTCATGGATGGTCAACCGATACCAAACTTATGATCCATTGCCCTGGTGTTGTACCATCGCTCAGTTTACTGATTCAAAATTTTACTAAGCCGGGTGACAAGATTATTATCCAATCACCGGTATATTATCCGTTTTTTGATGTAGTGAGAAGCAACGGACGGACATTAGTCGAAAGTCCGTTACAGTGTATAAATGGACGATATGAAATGGATTATGATCATTTGGAAAAGCTAGCCCAAGAAGGAGCGACGATGCTTTTGTTATGTAGTCCTCATAACCCTGTTGGTAGAGTGTGGGAAAAGGACGAGTTAGTTCGATTAGGGAAAATTTGTTTAGCATATAATATTCGGGTTATTGCGGATGAAATCCATTCTGATCTTGTCTTTTCAGGACATAAACATATACCATTTGCGATGATTTCTGAAGAATTTCGTCAGAATACGGTGACTTGTATTGCACCAAGTAAAAGTTTTAATTTAGCAGGTCTTCAAGCTTCGATTACGATTTTCCCTAACGCAGCAGAACGTAAAAAGTTTGATCAGGTATTAGGCGATTTAGATATAAGAAGAAATAACTGCTTTAGTCTTGTGGCAAGCGAAGCCGCTTACCGTGATGGAGAGGAATGGCTAGAACAAGTAAAAACGTATATTGAAGGGAATTTTGCTTTTATTCAAGAATATTGTAAGCAATATATGCCACAGATTCACCCCAATATCCCGGAAGGTACCTATCTGGTTTGGATTGATTGTCGTGATCTTGGCATGGATAAAGAGGAACTTCATGATTTTATGATTGATGAAGCCAAATTGGCTCTGGATGATGGCTTTTGGTTTGGTGATACTTCTGCCGGTTATATGAGGCTCAATGCCGCTTGTCCTCGCAGTGTGATTGCAGATGCATTAGGCCGCTGGAAACAGGCGATAGAAAAAAGAAAAGCAAATGAATAATGGAGTAATGGAGGGATTTTTTGATGAAGTGGTTAAAAAATAGTAAAGCCAAAATTATCATTAGTTTTTTGGCTGTGAGTATGGCTCTGAGTGGCTCCATTTTGCGAGCGAGTGACATTCAAAAAGGAGCAGCAGTTCAGAATTCGCCAGCAAAGGTAACAACTGCCACATCATCAGCAATCGTTACGGATGCAAATGCGAATCTGCTCAAGAATCAATCCATGAATGAAATTAATCGATATTTATTACAAATGGATGCTACGGACCTTGCTGCTACATTGAAATTTTTTCGCATATCTCAATTACTAAAAATAGGATATGTAGGGGATTCATCGACTAGTCTACTAATGTCTGGCGCTATTAAGGGGACAATGAGTAGTGTTGGTGATCCATATTCGATCTATATGGATCCTGAGATGTATAAAAAATTATTAATTGATACAAAGGGGTCGTTTGGTGGTATTGGCATTATACTTGGCAGTAAAGACAATATATTAACCGTTATCGCCCCGATTGAAGGGACGCCAGGAGAAAAAATTGGGATTTTGAGTGGTGATCAGGTTGTTAAAATCGATGGTAAGGACGTGAAAGAACTTGCTGTTGATGAAGCTGTCAATCTGATTCGTGGACCAGAGGGGAGCGAAGTAACTTTAACGATTAACCGAGCAGGGGAAGAGGCGAAAGATTATACAATTACTCGTTCCAATATTCAAATTAAAACGGTTAGCGGAAAAATGCTAGACAATGGAATTGGTTATGTTCGCCTTTCCATGTTTAATGAAAATACAGGAAATGACCTTACTAAGAAATTAGAGCAATTAGAGGGAGAAGGAATGAAAGGGATTATTTTAGACCTTAGAAATAATCCGGGTGGTCTACTAGAAGAAAGTGTAAAAGTAGCGAACCATTTTGTTCCGAAAGGACCGATTGTTTCTGTTATAAAAAAAGATGGAACAAAGGTGACGCGTTTTTCCACATTAGAAAAAATTAAATATCCATTGGTAGTACTAGTCAATGGTGGTAGTGCAAGTGCTTCAGAAATTGTATCAGGAGCAGTCCAAGATACTGATGCTGGAATACTAATTGGTACCAAGACTTTTGGCAAAGGATCGGTGCAGACCGTAGTGCCGTTGCCAGATGCTTCTGCTGTGAAAATTACGATTGCTAAGTACTATACCCCTAGTGAACGTTCGATACATGGCATTGGCATTGAACCTGATATTAAGGTAGAAATGCCCAATTATAAAGAGGATAACAAGGATTTACAACTTGAAAAAGCCATTGAAGTCATAAAAGAAAAAATGTAAGTGAATGACGTTAAAAAATCCTGTAAAGTTAAACTTTGCAGGATTTTTCTATCTATGACGCGCGAAGTAATGAGTAGTGTATTATAAAGAATTTTTGGCAATCTGTTGTTCAGCCCATGGGCCGATGATTGGTAACATATACTTTTCTCCCTTGAAGGCTTTATACATTAAGATTAGCCATATAATCGTTGATAGGGGAGCCAGTAATAATCCGATAATCCAGCCGATAACGGGGATGAAGCCAGCTGTGAGCGATAGTACAAATAAAATGAAGAAAGTTGCTAATGATTGCATAGCATGAAATCGCACAAATTTACTTTGGGTTTCTAGTATCAGGAAAATAACTCCCGTTAACCAACCAAAGATATAGCAAAGTAATGCTTCCGTATTTTCATCTAAGCCAACAGTTGTTTTCGTAGTATTACTACCCATCCAGTTTCCTCCTTTTGCTTGCAGTTCATTGTTTCTATTTATTATATGCGATAAGAGGAATTTTGATTAATCGACGATACAGATGTCATTTTCTTAGTGCTTTATATATAAAAGCTATTTGAGAGAATTTTTTATAAGTAAAGAAACGTATATTGCAGGATTTTGTCATTTAATAGTCAATATAAGATATACAATGTGGTGCTGTGAACTTTTGTATGGAAGAAATTTAAACCGATGGTATATTCGTCACTAAGGGGGCTGCGTTATCTATTGAGAAAGCTATATCGGAGTATCTTTTATAAGGAATCACTCGTTATCCCTAATATTAGCGCAGTTATTATCTTATTTGGACTTTTTTTGCTTTGTGTTCTTTGGGCGAGCCTTTACTATAAAATGCAAAGTGAACGGCAAATGCAAATTAATGATATTTTTAAAGAAGGATCTAGTTTCGCTCGTTCCTTTGAAGAACATACCGTGCGTACCATTAAAGGGATTGATCAAACAACATTATTTTTGAAATATCAATATGAACAAAGGGGAAAAAACATTAATATTCCCCAGTATATCAGTGAGGGACGGCTTTCCCAGCAACCACTTTTATTACTGAGCATCATAGATGAAAATGGAGATTTGATGATTAGCAGTCAAGTACCTTTTGTTCCTTTAAATTTAAAAGATCGGACACATTTTTTAGTGCATAAGGATTTTGATAGTGGACAGTTATTTATTAGTGCACCTGTAATAGGGCGTTCGTCTAATAAATGGTCCATTCAAATGACTCGGCGCATCAATAAACCAGATGGTTCTTTTGGCGGGGTTGTAGTTGCTTCTGCAGATCCCTTTTATTTCAGCGAATTCTATAAACAGGTTGATTTGGGCGGGCAATCGATTGTTGCTTTAATAGGACGAGATGGAGTGATACGAACGCGTGGATTGGATTACAATGAAAGTACCGGCAAGAACATAATGAATACTTTATTGATGGATGAGATATTGGTTGGGCAGTCTGGGAATTTTATGACAAATAGTCCAATTGATGGTGTTAAGCGAATGTATAGTTATCGTGCTTTGCGAGACTATCCCGTTGTGGTATTGGTTGGAATGGATGAGGAGAAAGCCTTAGAAGAATTAAACAAGCGCTTTATCAGTTATTACTATATCGCAGCAGCAATTAGCATGATGATTATTACCTTTATTATCTTGTTATTAATTGTTTCCGAAAAGCAAAAACGTAATACGAGAGCGCTAAAACAAGCGAAAGAGGATCTGAAGATTAAGGTGAAAGAAAGAACCCAAGAATTATTTACCGCTAATGAAGAACTTATGGCCATGAATAAAGAACATGTTGCACTGAATGAAGAATTACGCATTAACAATGAAGAAATTCAAAATGAAATTACTGACAGAAAAAGAATCGAGCAGATATTAAAAAAATCTCAGGAAGAATTGATAGAAAAAAATAATGAGTTGAATATGGTGCTAGAAATGGTGAAAAAAACGCAAAACCATTTGATTCAACAGGAAAAATTGGCAGGTATTGGCGAACTGGCAGCTGGTGTTGCACATGAAATCAACACTCCATTGGGCTTTATCACCAATAATCTTGAAACCTTAGAACAATATGGCACTGCTTTATGTAGTATACTTGCCGAGTATCAACAAATACATTCCATTGCGACTACCAATCAAGTGCAAATCTCTGAAAAATTAGAGACAATTCGTAGAATCGAAAATGAGCAAGAGTTAGACTATATCCTGGAAGATATTCCCGATCTTCTTCGAGATACGAATGAGGGTCTGAACCGAATACGTAAAATTGTGAAAGGAATTGGAATTTTCTCAAGGGTAGATCAAGAAGATGCATTTGCTTCATATGATCTTAATAAGGGGATAGATAATACACTATTAGTGGCGCGCAATGAAATTAAATATTATGCGGTCATCGAAAAATCCCTTGGAGATATTCCGACAGTGGAGGTAATTGGTAGCGAAATTAACCAAGTATTACTTAACATGATTGTGAATGCCGTGCAGGCCATTAAAGAAAAACAGGATCAGGAAAAAGGGAAAATTAGAATATTTACTTGGCATGATGAGGAATTTGTTTATTGCGCCATTGATGATAATGGCATTGGAATTTCTACTGAAAATCTGAGTCATATATTCAACCCGTTTTTCACCACGAAACCGGTTGGGCAGGGGACGGGACTCGGGCTCAGTATTTCCTATGATATTATCACGAACCGTCACCGAGGTGAGATTATTGTTGGCAGTTGCCTTGGTAAAGGGACGAAATTTATCATCAAATTGCCAATACGACACGCAGTGGTGCTGCTAGATTAAAAAAATAGTGAGTTCGTATCTTTATTTGATACGGACTCACTATTTTGGTATGCCCACCCTTATCATTCAATTGCAAAGTTTTTGATCAAATCGAGCTCGATGCCTTTTGCAACAGCCTTAGTACGACTATTTACATCCAACTTGCAGAATATATTATTCAAATGAGTTTTTACGGTGCCGATTGTTACGTGTAGTTGCATTGCTATTTCTATATTTGACAGTCCTTTCGCTAGTAAAGAGAGGACTTGTTTTTCTTTTATCGTTAAAGCGACGTAAGGTTCAGAAGAGATGCGTTCTTCTATTGAGGGGTTATTTTGAATTTCGGGCGCTATTTTATCTTCTAAGAGACATTCGTTATAAGTACGAATGGCATCAAGGACGACCAAACGGATAGAGCCAGCTGGGGTTGGTTTAGTTAAAAAAGCAGTAATTTTACCATGATTGATTGCATCGATTGCCATCTGAAGCTCTGCACACCCAGTTAACATAATACGCTGGATATTCTTGTCAAAGTTATGAATTTTAGCAAAGAGTTCTATACCATTCATGAAAGGCATTCGAAAATCGGATATTACAACGGCAAAAGGACCTTGGTGCTCAATGATTTGTAGTGCTTGCACTGGATCGGTAGTGGTGGCGATTTCAAAATGACCACGCATGATGCGTCGCATAGAAGATAAGAAACTGCTATCATCATCAACAATTAAAATTTTAGTTAACAATTTATTGTTTGCCAATTTCACACCTTCTTATACAGTATACATTGTCTTAGTTGTTATATTAGACTAAAAACTGCTTTTTTCCTCTATCTTTTGATAGATTTTTATTTTTTGTGAGATATATCCCCTAATCCCTTGAATTTCCTTAGCTGGAGTGCAATAAAAATAATTTATAAATATCTATCTTTTGCTGGATGTTAGTGACTATGGCGTACGATAAAATAAGGACAATAAAACTTCTCCAGTGAGAAAAAAGCAAATAGTTCGAAAGTTGCATCAAATTCTAAGAGTGAGATTACTGCTTTAAAAGAGGGTAGGTGGTGTTGCAATGGAAGAAAAACGATTACTCATATTCCGATCTGGAAATGGAATGTGTGGTGTTTCTGTAGAAGATGTAAGCGGGATCATTTCCCACACCCACACGGGATCTATATTGGGAAATATAGAGAGAGCCGTTTCTATGCAGGACAAGCCAATCCAAATTTCAGATTCGGATATAGATCGTAAGGCTGGCCCCAACAAGAGTGCAATCATCATCAACTCAAATGGAGTTCAGCTTTTGATTATAGCAGATGAAATTATTCAAGAAAAAAAGCTAGTCGGTACGGAATTAGAACTAGATGCAACGGTCACTTCTTTTCCAATATGGAATTTCAGGCCAAAACCCGATGGATCATTAAAAAATAATAAGCTTAAATAAATAGGAGGAATTATCATGGCAAAAAATACTAATGAAACAAATACTGGGAGAGGGTTAGACCTCAGTACAATCAAATTGGAAGATGTCATTGATATTGGTTTCTTGCAACAATTCCAGGATGATTTTGCTAAGGGCGTTGGCTTAGCAAGTGTTACTGTTGATCCTGATGGAAACCCTGTCACCAATCCAAGTAGTTATATTCGATTTTGCAGAGACTATACTCATTCCACAGAATGCGGTGATAAGCGCTGTGCAGAGTCACACCGTAAAGGCGGCGAAGAAGCAGCTAGAACTGGTAAGCCTGTTGTTTATGAGTGCCATGCTGGTTTGATTGATTTTGCGGCTCCTATTATGTTAGAAGGAAGACAGATCGGAACTATTTTAGGAGGGCAAGTATTAACTGCTTCTCCTGATGAAGAAAAATATCGCAGAATTGCGAAAGAAATTGGTGTGGATCCAGACGAATATGTCAAGGCTTCACAAGAGGCTCGTATTTTGTCAAAAGAAAGTATAGAAGCAGCTGCCAATGTACTCTTTATTGTTGCCAATGACATGTCAAAATCTGCTTATCAACAACTAAAGCTAAAAGCGATGGCGGATACTCTTAGTGATAATTTACATCAAGTTTCGGCAACAATGGAAGAGTTAGCGGCTTCCGCTACTGATATCAGTACCAATCAAGCAAATTTAAATGATGAAATAAAAAATGTAAATACGGTAACTGGTAAAATTGATGAGGTAATGGAGTTTATTAAAGATATTGCCGATGAAACTCGCCTATTAGGTTTAAATGCAGCGATTGAAGCAGCTAGAGCTGGTGAGGCTGGGCTAGGATTTGGTGTTGTAGCGCAGGAAATTAGAAAACTTTCAGCCGATTCCAAAGAAACGGTAGGTAAAATTAAAGATTTAACAACAATTATCAAAGTATCCGTAGATAAAACGGTACATATGGGAAGCGATACGACTTTCACTATCGAACAGCAGGCGGCTGCTATTGAACAAGTGACGGCCAGCGTACAGGAAATTACTAGTATGACAGAACAGTTAAATGACCTTGCAAATCATGTATAAGTAGAAATTTAGGAGAAAGGAGGCGCGAGCTGTGAGTATACAATTAGTTGTATTTGCATTAGATGAGAAAGAATATGGCATTGATGTTTCAGCTGTAAATGGAATTTTGCGATCGAAAAAATTTAAAATACAAGCACTACCAGGAACTGGTGAGTCAGTAGAAGGAATGATTAACTTACGAGGCCAGGTAAACTATATTTTTAACCTACGAAGTAAATTTAACTTGACGGCAAAGGCGATTTCGGAAGAAAGTAAATTTATTATGCTAAATATTGATGGATCAACGACTGGCTGCATTGTCGACGAAGTAACAGACATTGTTAAATTAAATGATGATGAAGTCCAGACAGCGCCGAGCTTTATTAACAGCTGTGGCAGTAATTGTATTACGGGTATTGGTAAAATTGATGAGCGGATGATTATTATATTAGATCCGAAAAAAATGTTTGCCGAAGAAGAAATGGGAGCTCAAAGTCATTCTTGATTGGGTCTACTATAAAGAAGTAGCAATGAAAACTAAATATACGAATAAAGCTGCACAAGATTGTGTAGCTTTATTTTATTGTTTGAAAAAATAGAGGAGTAGCAAAATATGAATTCTATTTTAAAAGATAGAAATGCGATATAATATAGGTATTAGCCAATTCGGTCAGTGAACTTCTGGCTTTTGTTAAAATAATGAGAAAGTAGGTTTTGGACAATGATGATACTTCGGCAAAAGTCTGTAGCGTATCTCATAGCTCTGTTTTGCTCTCCATTTCTAATAGTCGGCTATCTGTGTGATCCTTTTGCGGGGAAGCCGCTAGAGCACAGTCAAGATATTGAAATATCGCAAGGACAAGTAGCTAATGAGCCAAGCCCTAAGGAACAACTACCCTATGTGGTTGATAAAACGCTACCAGAGTTACTAGTAGCCAATAAATCTACTTTGCTAGATCGTGAATATGAGCCTAGTGATTTACGTTCGGTAAACGGAGTATACTTGCGTGATATGGCTGCAACAGCATTAACCAAAATGCTAGAGGATGCCGAAAAAAAAGGAATCGATGGATTGGTCGTCTATAGTGGATATCGTTCTTATCACACACAAGCGGCTGTCTATGATAATAAAATTGCCAGCCTGCGCTCTGAGTATGGAGACAAAGCGAAGATGATGGCAGAACAATTGGTGGCACCACCTGGTGCTAGTGAACATCAAACTGGTCTGGCTGTAGATTTTACGATACAAAAGTTTTTACATAAAAAATATGTACTAAATTATGATTTTGCTGATACCATACAAGGTCAGTGGCTTAGAAATAATGCCTGGAAATATGGATATATTCTCAGGTATGATGAAAGTAAAGAAGATATCACTCAGATCAGCTATGAACCTTGGCATTTTCGTTATGTAGGCGTAGAACATGCAACAAGGATGTATGAACGAAATCTTTGTTTAGAAGAATATGTAGGTCCACCTATTATAGAGAAAAAGTAGTTATATATTTAAGTTATAATAAATTTTTGCGATATGTTGTGCAATTAAGAGGGATTTTTCATGATATATATAAGAAAATGGTAAATAAACTAGTTGTTTTTTCTTAAGAGAATAAATTGTAAAAAAGTAGGTAGAGAGTGTTCTACCTACTTTTTTACTTTATGTATAGAAACCTCAGAAAGTAACATCTATGGTTATAGGATATTGATATTCATATCGCCAGGATTATCCTTACTGACACTTTATGAAGTTCAGCTTTTTGGAATCAATAACTGATAAGATTTTGTTTATGAACGGCATCATTAAGTAATTCACACAGTATTTTCAGTGCTTTTGGTAAATCTACGTCTGTAAGATTCGTCCAACAAATGCGTAGATGATTGGTCTCGGGTTCTCCGGGATAAAATATAGAACCTGGGAGAAAATGTACACCACGACGGTGAGCTTCCGGAATTATAAAATCGGTATGAATTCCGATTGGCATTGATAACCATAAGTGAAGTCCTGCAGATTGTTTTGGGCGAATGATGCGAGGGTCAAGGAGCGAATCGAGTGTTTGTAGAACTTTTTTGCGGCGATTATCAAGTATTGTATTCATTTTACTGATGGAGCGAAAAAGCTGTGGATTACGAAAGAATGGTACAAGGGATTTTTGTAACCAAAGAGGGGAACCTAGGTCAGCAATTGATTTGGCTGCAAGCAGTCGATTGTAGAGACTACCATCTGCAGCAAGTAACCCCAGTCGCATACCAGGAAAGAGAAATTTACTAAAACCTTTCAGATAGACCACTCGGCCGTCTGTATCTAACATCTTTAACGGTGGAGGCAAAATAGAAGATTGAATACGGTTTATTTCTAGCTCACGATGTGGCTCATCTTCTAAAATGAGAACATTATGTTGTTGCGCAAAATGCAACAAATCATGTCTTCGTGATAAAGACATGATGGCTCCAGTTGGGTTTTGTCCAGTCGGGACAGTATAAATCGCCTTAAAGCGAGTATAGGGTGCTAAGTCCTCGAGTATATCAACTCGTATTCCATTGTCATCAACAGGGATAGGTTGTAGGTTTACATGAGATAAACGAAAGGCGTCAATGGCTCCTGAGAAACAAGGAGTTTCAACCCCGATGGTATCACCAGGTCCAAGAAAGGTGCGTGCAAATAAGTCAATACCTTGCTGCGTACCATTGGTAACCACTAATTGGTGGGGCTTGAAATCAATAGAAAATAATTTCAAATAGTCGATTAATGCGAGAATGAAATCCGTCTCTCCTTGAAAATTAGAGTATTGACCTAAGGCGCTAGGAAAATCATCGAGTGTTTGGCGGATAGAGGTTTGAATCAGTTTCATGGGGAGCAGGGAGTGGTGTACAGAGGCGGATGCTAAGTCCAATATAGTAGGAGATAATCGTATTGTGCTTTGACTCCAAAAGCTAGCGCGTGGGAGATAATCAGGGATGGAAAGTTGCCAATCAAAAGTGGTAGAAGGGTGGTTTCTATCGGTGATAATATGCTTCGTACTCCGCACAAAGGTTCCTTTACCGCGAAAACTTTCCGTTAGGTTACTATGATCAAGCATTTTATAAACTTGGTGTGCAGTCACTAAGCTAATCTGTAGTTCGGTTGCGAGTTCCCGCACAGACGGTAGTTTGAAATTTTCTTCCATTAGGCCAGAACGAATACGCTGGGATATTTCCAAATAGATTTGTTGACGAATCGAAACATTGCTTTGCCGGTTAATTGAAATTTTCATAAACCCTCCAACTGTTATATCTGTTCCTTGACTGTTATAGTAAAGGAATGGTTATATAACACTACTATACAGGAATGTTATATAACAGAAAAGAGGGAAAAAATATGTATATCGTATATGGCTTGATGTGTTTAATTTTTGGCACGACGTTTCTAGCAATAAAAATTGGTATCGATTCTGGGGCACCACCTTTTCTTTTTGCTGGTACCAGATTTTTCTTTGCAGGAGTAGCTGTGTTGCTAGCTATTACATTATCGCATGGTGAAATTTGTATCAAAAAGGGCAAGCGCATCGATGTTTTTGTGGTTGGTATCTTTATGACTGCTGTTATGTTTGGCTGTTTATATTGGGGAGAAAGGTATATCTCATCCAGTATTGCTGCACTATTAGCCGCAACGACACCGATTATGATTGGCATCGTAGAATGGGTGCAAGGTGCGCGGGAAAGTGTTTGGATTAAAGGCTGTGGTTTATTGATATCTTTTATCGGAGTCGGTATTGCGGTACTTCCTGCACTGGGGGTCGATGTAACGAAAGAAGCATTAGTCGCTGTACTCGTAATATTGGTTGCTGAAGTTGGTAGCGTGTACGGTACAATGACAGCAAAAAAAGTGTTAGCTACTGGGATAAATCCTTTTGTACTGAATGGTTGGCAGATGGTAATTGGCGGGATTCTATTAATACTTCTATCCTTATGGACGGAAAAAACAGACATCGTTATGAATGATACCGTGCTTATTTCTTGGGCTTATCTTGTTGTACTTGGTTCACTGGCTGGACATGGAGCGTATTACTGGTTAGTACATCGCGCAGGTCCGTTATTGCCATCTACATGGACTTATATTTCACCAGTTATTGCTCAATTTGTTGGTTACTATGTGCTAGCAGAATATTTATCGGGCTATTCATTCATAGGGTTAAGTTTAGTATTATTGGGTGTATTTTTAGTTAGTAGGGCAACGGTATTAGAAAATTGGTTAAAACAGAAATTACAGCATTTGATGGCGTATTAATTGTTTTTTATGAAATCATCATTTTTCCTTGTACCCATACCTGCTTTACCACGAGGTTTGGATCTAAACGGACAAAGGTAGCGTCTTTTCCGGTTTCGAGGCTACCGAGTCTATGACTGACGCCTAGTGTTTGTGCGGGGTTTAATGAGGCGAGGCGGACGGCTTCATATAACGGGCGCTTTAGCACCTGTACGATGGTTCGTACTCCTTGTAATAAGGGATAGGCACTGCCAGCAATTGTACCATCTGATAGGCGGGCGGTTCCATTTTCAACAATCGTCATTTGTCCACCAAGTTCATATTGCCCATTGGGCATACCAACGGCACGTGTGCCATCCGATACAAGGGTTATTTTACTTTGCGGTTTTAAACGCAGAGCCATTTCTAAAATAGCAGGGTGGATATGCACACCATCGCCGATGAATTCCAGTTCGATCTCAGGATTGAGTAATCCTTCGGTTATGGGGCCGGGATCTCGGTGATGAATACCTGGCATAGCATTGAAGGTGTGCGTTAGTCGGCGAATTCCAGAAGCTGCAGCATGGATCATGGCAGAGTAGTCTGCTCCCGTATGGCCTGCAGAAGCAATGATATTATGATTTTGACATAATGCTAGCAAATCCTTAGCATCAGTGCGTTCAATAGCAAATGTAATAATGCGAATCAAATCTGGGTAGGTATCGATAAAATGAGTCAATGCGGCGATCTCTTTTCCGGCAGTAGATGGCGGCAGATAGTCACCAATATGAGCGCCTTTATAGCGATGGGTTAAAAAAGGTCCTTCTAAATGAACACCGAGGAGTTCTGCCTGCAGGTCGTCATGATCCGCGGCAACGATATTGGCAAGAACGGCAGATAATTGCTCGAAGGGACTTGAGATGGTGGTTGCTAAAAAAGCAGTGGTTCCTTCACGCAGTAACGCTTGCCGAAGAAGAGTTAAACTTTGGGGAGTCGCATCCATGGCATCCTGTCCACCAGCGCCATGGACATGCGTATCAATCAGACCAGGAATCATGATGTCACCGCTAAACGATACAACCTCATAGTCGCTATCAACCGGAAGATGATATCCGATAGCGGCGATACGACCATCTTCTATTAATAAGTCACAATTTTTCTCAAGAGAGTCAGGAAGAACCACTGTAGCCTGACGAATCAATTGTTTCAATATAATTCCTCCTATGCTAGAAACAAGGTGCCTGGGACAAGGGGACAGGCACCTTGTCCCTTTTTGAGTATCTTGTGGGACAAGGAAACCTGTCCCCTTGTCCCTACAGCTGTCATTTTCTTAACGATTTATAGATAGTCGCAGGGCCTCAGAAATAAAACCTTTTGATTGTTGCAATAATTTAGATGATTCGCCCGCTGATAAACCGGAGAGAAGCATCAGAATCGCCAGTTTCGATGAACCATTCGCAGCCGCAAGAGTATCAATCGCTTCTTCGCGGCTGGCGCCAGTTGCTAAAGAGACAATCCGGTTCGCTCGTTCTTTTAGTTTCTCATTGGTCGTTTGTACGTCGACCATAAGATTACTATACACTTTTCCTAAACGAATCATTGCACTCGTTGTCAGCATATTCAGGACCATTTTTTGTGCTGTACCTGCTTTCATTCGAGTCGACCCCATGATGACTTCAGGCCCTGTTATGACGGTTAGACTAAGGTCTGCGATATTTCCCATTGTCGAATCAGGACTACAGGTTAACGATATTGTTTTGCAGCCAATTGACTTTGCATACTGTAGTCCACCGATTACATACGGAGTGCGACCACTAGCAGCAATGCCGATTAGGATATCATTGTACTTGAGTTCTTTATTTTGCAAATTTTCGGCAGCTAATGTAGTGGAATCCTCTGCTCCTTCGACAGCGCGGAAGATCGCCTGCGTTCCTCCAGCGATAAGTCCTTGTACAAGTGCAGGATCAGTTCCATAAGTCGGTGGACACTCTGAGGCGTCGAGGATACCGAGCCGACCGCTGGTTCCAGCGCCAATGTAAAAGAGTCGTCCGCCAGCTTGCAACGCAGCTACAATCAAATCAACAGCTGTTGCAATGGTAGGAAGAATTTCAGTGATGGCAGTAGCGACGGTTTGATCTTCTTGATTAATCATTTTGACAATGTCTAACGTAGAGGCAGAGTCAATGGCGATGGTATTTGGATTACGGGATTCGGTTGCGAGTTTTTCAAGATTCATGTTTGATCTCCTTTAAGCGGAAAGGTTGTCCAGGACGAATGTATGATAATAAAAATAGTTCTTCGGGGATTACTTGTGCGACAACATTTACTCGATGGTCACCGGGTAAGGGGGATTGCACGACTTGCAGTTCTCCCATATAACGAAGATACTCTTTGTTATCAATCGTGATAGCCCCTACTGTACGTGGTAACGCAGGGCGGGGGGGGATAACGGTGTGGCAGAGAGTGCGAGCCTCTTGTGAGCGGAGCACGACTTCACCTGGGTCTGTACGATTGGTATGAGCGGCAAATACAATATCACGCTCAGCGGCAGAGATATTGGTTGCCACTGTTACTTGTAGCTCTATACAATTGGCATCGAGAGAAGATACACTTGCAAGCTCCTCCTCTTGTGCTAATGGATCGCCAAATAAGATACCATCTACCAATTGGCAAGCGAGTAATTCTTTAGCCGCTAGCTTTGGCGAAACAAAACGATGTTTTTCAAGAGTGGGTAGACCGGCAAAGATAGGACCACGAGGACAACTGCGAGAAGGAATAAAGGCAAGTACAGGAATGCCATGTTCACGAAACAGTTTAGAACGTTCGGCAAAGAGTGAAAAGGAAAGACCAGTTTCAGGGCGTGGATAATAATTATGGCAAGCTCGTATTTTTGTTAGATCTGCCTTGGCTTCAATGATTTGTTGCAGTATAACAGGTGTAATGGTACTAGCATTGAGCTCGATTTCTAAACCGCTAGTACGAGTAATGGTAGCGATTTGGGTAGCAGAAAAACCATAATCAAGACGAACGGTAGATAGTCCTAACTTTTTTAAAGGGGAAAAATCAGAGTGACTAGCTCCAAGCATCTGGAAAGCTTGTGGCGATATATCCGCTGTAATGGAGTAGCCTAGATGTACAGCTTCGCTAATGAAACTTTGAAAATCGGATACCATTGATTTGGGGTCAGCCTCTGGAATATGAAGCGATGTAAATAAGCGAGTATAGCCATATTGATGAGCAAGCTTTAGATAATTTTTGATGGTATCAAGTGATTGTCCAAGTCCAATGAATGCTGAGATTCCTTTTTCCCACATGTTATGATACCTCCTTAGAGTTAGGTAACGGAGCCATTTCTTCTGGATCGTCAAATCCGGCGATATAAGTAATAATAAAGCCAGCAATATAAGCAATGGCAATGCCGGTCAGATAATATCCAATTTGACCTGGTTTGATCAGAAACGCTAGGGGGAGTCCTGATAAACCAAGGGCAATGGAATTTACCTGCATCATAGCCTGAAAAGCTCCCCCACATCCCGCTCCGATACAGGCTGTAATGAAAGGACGCCCAAGAGGAAGGGTAACACCGAAGATAAGTGGCTCGCCGATCCCGAGGATGCCGACGGGGAGTGCACCTTTAATGATCTCTTTTAAACGGCTATTTTTGGTTTTTAGGTATACAGCGGCAGTTGCTCCGACTTGTCCAGCACCAGCCATTGCTAAAATAGGCATAAGGGGATTTTCTTTTAACGTATTTAAAAATTCCATATGAACAGGCAATATACCTTGATGAAGGCCTGTCATGACGACGGGGAGGAAGGTGGAAGCTAGAATAAAACCGGCGATCGAGCCGCCTAGCGTCAGCATATTTTTAAATAAATTGATAATACCATCTGATAAAAGTCCACCGATTGGTTGCAATATATAAAAAGTAGCAAATCCAGTAATTAAGAGGGTAAGGGCTGGAGTAATAACAATATCGACAGCAGTCGGAACCAGTTTGCGGATTCGCTTTTCTAGCATCGCCATGCACCAAGCGACGAGCAGTACACCGATTAAACCGCCTCGGCCAGGAACTAAGGCAGAACCATTGATTGTGATGGAGGCAATCGCAGGATTTATGATGAGCACACCTGCGAGTCCCCCCATAGCGGGTGTACCACCAAATTCTTTCGCAGTATTGATGCCAACAAAAATGCCAAGGTAAGAAAAAATCCCCCAACCAATCACATTTAAGATTGCAATAAAGGTTCCTTCTGGGTTCGCACCAAAGCGGATTGCGATATTGGTTACACCAGCTACCATACCAGAGGCAACAATAGCCGGGATTAGAGGTACAAAGATATTGGAAAGTCTATGTAAAAATGCCTTGATCGATGTGGGCTTATTCTCAGTCGCCAGCGATCTGGCATCTTTCGTATCGTTCACTGCTTCGGTTTGTACGCCAAGCAGAGATGTTACTTCGGCCGCGACTTTATTAACAAAGCCAGGACCCAGAATAATTTGCAGTTGTCCGCTAGCTTCTACGACTCCCAGTACGCCAGTTAATTTTTTTAACTCTGTGAGATTGCTTTTCGAAAAATCGATCAGCGTGAGGCGAAGGCGAGTCATACAATGGGTCGTAGCACGAATATTTTCGCTACCACCAATCAATGGAATAATTTGCATTGCCAATTTTTTTTCGTTTGTCACAGCTTTCACTCTCCGTTATAATGGTTTTAATAGGTAATGGCTAGGTTACGTGTTTTTATAGTCCATTCAATATAGGAAATATAGTGGAGGTAGAACATATGAAAGAGGTTGCGGTGTTAGCTGTTGATGTGGGGGGCACATGGTGCCGGGCACTATTTTGCAGTAATAACGGGCAAATTCTTGATTATACGCAGGGCGGTTCAGGTAATTATCATAGCATTGGTGCGAAGGTAGCCCTAGCTAATTTGATCGAGGTATTAACGTTACTTACGAAACAACAAGCTCATCGAGTACAATGTGCGGTTTTTGGCTTAGCTGGCCTTGATACAGAGAAAGATCGAGTCCTTTTACAATCCATTGTACAGCAAGCACTAGTAGCTGCCAATATAGCAGCAGATCATGTATATGTAGATAATGACGCAATGGTTACCTTGAAAGGGATAGCTCGCCAAAACAATGGTGTGATGATCGTTGCCGGTACTGGGTCCATTGCATGGGGGATCACCCAAGATGGTCGAGAGGCTAGAGTTGGTGGTTGGGGATACCGTATTGGTGATGAAGGGAGTGGCTACTCGATTGGCAAAGCAGCTGTCACTCATATTTTACGAGCGTATGATGGGCGAGAAGCACCATCTGGTATTTGTGCTACGGTATTAAAGGAAATGTCCTTTACTGACGAAGAGGCATTAGTAAATTGGGTGTATAGTTCAGAGTTTTCAATAAAAAAAATGGCCGCTTTCGCACCACTTATCATGAAACTTGCAGAATCTGGTGATTGGAAGGCAATCGAAATTAGTGTATCTGCTAGCCAACAATTAGCAGATATGGTCTTTGCAGTTGTTCGTAAACTTGATATAAATAAGCAAAAAATGAATTTAATTTTTTGTGGAGGCGTGTTGCAAAGCCCTATCATAAAGCATCAGCTTATCGCACTGTTAGCCGATTTTTGCAGTGATATACAGGTGGTGATTCCAGATTATCAGCCAATCGGTGCAGGTGCAAATTATGGTCTGATGCTTATGGGACTCGATTGTGATATAAGCCTACAGCAACTTTCCAAACAGTTAAACACTATAACCCCTAGATCATAAGATCACGTTATTTTGAGCGACATATTGCTAGTTTATCTTAATTTTTCACATTTAACAACTATAGTATCATTCGTATTATCATCATAAAAATTTTTACATTCAGGTGAAAAAAAAATCATTGCTAATGCCACGGAGTCCTATACCATCCACGACGATTGCTATAAAAAAGATGTAGAGTAATACGAATAAGCAGCACTTTTAGGATAAAGTGCTGCTTATTCGTATTCATTAGACAATTTTAGATTTCGAGTGTAAGATGATAGTGTGAATTTAATTTTATCAAATACAAGGTGGTGCCTTTTTGAATTTTATACCCAAATGTAAACTGCAAACTAAAATAACGATCTTGGTATTTGCGGTAGTGGTTGTGGCTTTATTGATTACCAATGTATTAATTTCTAGTAGTATTAAGAGTGAAATACAAAACGGTACAGGGCGGCAGGCAAATAGTATTGCTCATATTATGGCTCGTTCTCCGATTGTAATAGAAGGATTGATGAATGAGAAGAGTGTTGCTGCTATGCAGGCTTATGCAAATGAGAGTCAGGAAGAGGGCGACGTTCAATTTATTGTTATTTTGGATATGCAAGGAGTACGAAAGTCTCATCCAGATAAAGATAAAATTGGGAAACGTTTTGTTGGTGGAGATGAGATAGAAGCTTTAAATGGAAAAGAATATATCTCCATAGCGCGAGGTACGCTTGGTGATTCATTGCGAGCCTTTGTACCCGTCATTGCACCAGATGGTCAACAGATCGGTGTGGTGGTGGTGGGTATATTGCTAAATACGATTGTCGTATTGGTGGGGGAAATTAGTAAAGTGTTGCTACTGGTCACTTTAATTGGAATGGTGATAGGAATTGTAGGGGCTTTTATGTTATCATATAATATTAAGAAAACATTATTTGGATTAGAACCAGAGGCCATTGCAAAGCGGCTAGAAGAACGAAATGCCATGCTACAGTCCGTGTATGGTGCAATTATTGCTGTTGATAGCCAAGGTATTATTACCATGGTGAATAATGAGGCACTAAAGATGCTCAATCTGCTAGAGTCACATGATAATCCAGTTGGTAAACCCGTTCAACTTTATATACCTAATACGCGGTTACTAGAAGTCATTCGAACTGGCGTCGCAGAATATAATCAGGAGCAAGATTTTCGAGGATTATCGGTTCTTACCAATCGTCTACCAATGATGATTAATGGCAAAATTATTGGTGCGATTTCGACCTTTCACGATAAGACGGAAGTAAAAATGCTTGCAGAAGAATTGACGGGTGTCCGTGATTATGTGGATGCTTTAAGGGCTCAGGCTCATGAATTTATGAATAAATTGCATGTGATTTTAGGACTGGCTAAATTGGAAAGCTATGATCAACTAGCAATTTATATTAATCGTATTGTCTCTAAGCAAGAAGCGGAGGTTAGTTTTGTTTCCAAACGAATTCGAGAGCCTGTGATTGCAGGTTTTATTCTCAGTAAACTCAGTGTAGCCAGAGAAAAAAATGTGGATATGCATTTAGCAGAAGAGAGCTATGTTCCGCAGCCAAAGCAAGAACATGTTGTTCATGAATTGGTCACAATTATTGGTAATCTTTTGGAAAATGCGTTTGACGCAGTACAACGTTCTACACTTACGGAAGTAGAATTGCATATGTATTATGATGAGGGAGCGTTATATATACATGTAAGTGATACAGGTGAAGGTATTTTACCGGAAATACATGAGAACCTATTTGAAAAAGGTGCTTCTAGTAAAGGAAAACATCATGGATATGGTTTGTATTTGGTAAAGTGTAGCGTAGAACAGCTACACGGAGAGATTGATTTTGAAACAAGACCAGGTGAAGGAACGGTATTTACAGTAAGAATACCTTATGAAATAAAGGAGGAACAAGATGATTAAGGTTTTAATCGTGGAAGATGATCCTATGGTTGCAGAACTAAATCGACGTTATATTGAACGAGTACCGGGTTACTTACTTTGTGGAATTGTTTCGAATGCTGGTGAGGCGCTTAAGGTACTGGGAAATAAGAAAGTTGATTTACTACTACTGGATATTTTCATGCCTGGTATGAATGGCTTAGAACTGCTTTCCCATATCCGCCAGCAAAATTATAGTGTAGATGTAATTGTCGTGTCAGCTGCGCGAGATAATCAAAGTATTCAGTCTGCTCTGCGTGGTGGGGCAGTGGATTATTTGATTAAACCTTTTGAGTTTGAACGTTTACAGGCAGCCCTGTTAACGTTAAATCGAAGGATACAGTTAATTAAGAAGAATTCGCATGTCTCGCAACAGGAACTAGATCAGCAGATATTTTTTCGGAGCACATCTAAGAGAATGGACTTACCAAAGGGACTAGATCGTAATACCATCAAAAAAGTATGGGATGAAATTTTAGAAATTGATGATGAATTTACGGCTGAAGAACTGGCGAATCATACAGGGCTTTCTCCTGTATCCATTCGGAAGTATATAAAACACTTTCAACAAATCGAGTTATTGACTGCTGAAGTAAGTTATGGAGCGGTTGGTAGACCTGTATATAAATACCGTTATATTCGTCAAAACAAGTAACAGAGGAGAGGCAATATGGCAAAAGCAAAACCTAAAAGAAAATGGTGGCTAATAGGGATGGGAATTGTCGCAATTGTCATATTATATGTGAAGTTTTTCCTGCCTGATCATCCACCCTCATCTTCTCAATATCATATAGAAAAAACGGGAGCTGGATCGGTAATTGATTTTACCGAATCAACAACAAAAATACATACTACGATTGATAATGCGCTGCAGAAGGCTGGTATAGCAGCAAAAGACTCAAAGGGAATGGTTAAGGAGATACCGCGCCAAAAGGTGGAAGGTATAATTCGTTGGCATACAAGGCAGTTAGTCATCAATATACCAGCAAATATGTCAGCTGAAAATATACAGCAGCTTTTACAGACTGGGTTATCGATTGGCCAAGTGATATCGTCACAGCCAGATCAATATCAAGGTCTATCGGCACTACGTCTGGATATTGGTTTAAAGGATAAAGTAGGAGACGAGGAGATCACCATTATTAGTGATCAGGTATATGTGATTCGTGGAAAAACAGCCACCCAAGATGCGCAAGTGGGAGGAAAAGAACGGGGGAAAATGGCAATTGTGATTGATGATTTTGGTTATACGAAAGAACCGATTGCTGCTTTCGCCGCGATTGCCCGTCCATTGACGTTTGCTGTATTGCCATATCGTCCATTTACGAATGAAGCTGCTACAAGAGGGATCAGTTCGGGGCATCAGGTGCTGCTGCACTTGCCGATGGAACCATTGCAGCAAAGCGAGCAGTCTGAAAAAATCACGATTACTGTAGCGATGAGTGATCTGGAAATACAAGACGTGGCCAGGAAGGCGATTCAGTCTGTCCCAGGAATCATCGGAGTGAATAACCATCAAGGATCAAGAACGACAGCGAATAAAAGAGCAATGAAAAGTGTGCTGGCTGAAATCAAAGCTAATAACTTATTTTTTCTTGATAGTCGGACCAATAGTCAATCGATAGGTGTGGAAATGGCAAGAGAAGTAGGAGTTCGCACGGGAACGAATCAATTGTTTCTTGATAATACCGATGATGTGAGTGCGATAAAGGAAAAAATAAGTACGGCGCAAGAGATGGCTATCAAGCATGGCAGTGTCATTGTTATTGGTCATGCACGCCATAATACCGCGATAGCAGTTAGTGAAATGATACCGGAATTAGAGAAACATGGCATACGACTGGTTTTTGTTTCTCAAATGATGAAGTAAAAAAATAATATAAAATAAATGAAAGAATTTTCGGAAAACTATTGCGATTTTAAGGAAAGCATGGTACTATGTAATCAAGCACCACCCCTACAAATGACTTGGTAATGCAAAGGTCTTGGAGCTAAGGTTTCTAGTCTGTGCAGTAAGTTAGTTGGTTACAAGGTTGAGTGTTTTTTCCTATTAGGTTCACGTGGTTATCTGGTTTAGTAGTTCAGTAGTTCAGTAGTTCAGTAGTCTAGTAGTTCAGTGGTTAGCTAGGTTACTGGTTTTTAGATCCATAGGTGACAAGTAAATAAGTGTTGTCCTGAAAGGTTGATGTTGAGTTTGTCTCAAATACAACGGGTGTAGGGATGGTGTTTTTAGAGAGAAGGTGAAATCCTTCTCTCATTTATTTTTTTGACTTAATAAAATATAATTTTACCACTTGACACGTTTCGTGCTTTGCTTTATTATAATTAATATATGATAATGAGAATTGATATCAGTGATGAGGGAGGGTACAACTTATGAAAAAACTTCTTAGTGAATTACAACCAGGTGAAAAAGGTGTAGTGAAAAAAGTAATCGGCAATAGTATGGTGAAACGTCGTATTGTTGATATGGGAGTTGTTAGTGGTACCCTGATTGAAGTACAAAAGTTTGCACCTTTAGGAGATCCTATGGAGATAAAGGTCAAAGGATTTAATCTTTCACTTAGAAAAACAGAAGCCGATATGATTGAATTGGAAATAGCATAACAAAGGAGAGGTCATTATGCCGCTTGCATTTGCAAAAGTAGGACAAAAATGTATTATCAAAAATTTTTCTTGTTCTTGTGATGTACGTATGCGCATGATAAATATGGGCCTTATTCCTGGTTTGCCAGTCGAGATCATGAGTAAAATAAATGGAATGTTATTAGTTCGTATTGGTACATCACGTTTGATGTTAGATTGTTGTTTAGCTAATCAAGTCCATATTAGTTAGGAAAAAAAATAGTGAGAATGATAATCAATTTCACATATGCTTAAAAGGGGAAACATCATGGAAAAGAAAAAAATGACAGTAGCACTAGTCGGTAATCCGAATTCCGGGAAGACTACTATTTTTAATAACTTAACAGGTAGCCGACAACATGTAGGAAATTATCCTGGCGTCACAGTTGAGAAAAAAGAAGGATATCGTAATTTTAAAGAGCATGATTTTTTAATTGTTGATTTACCGGGAACATATAGTTTAACTGCATATTCATTAGAAGAAGTAGTCACTCGTAATTTTATTGTACATGATAAACCCCATATGGTGATTGATGTATTAGATGCATCGAATTTGGAGAGAAATTTATATTTATCAATTCAGTTATTAGAACTCGATCGTCCAACGATTCTAGCATTAAATATGATTGACGTAGCAGATGCATCGGGGCTTAAAATTGATGATAAAAAATTCTCTGAATGTTTAGGTGGAATTCCAATCATACGGACAAATGGTGTAAACAGTCACGGAATGGAGAATCTTTTACATGCAATTTTGCAAGTAAGTGAGAATAATAAACCAGTAACGTTTAAGCTAGATTATGGTGTGGAAATTGAAGAGGCAATACAGAAAATAGAGCCATTATTAGAAACGTTACACCAGAAACTGCAGTTTCCAGTTCGGTGGCTAGCTATCAAATTACTAGAAAATGATAGTAATATTATAGATTCGGTTATGGCAATCGAGCAGGCTGACCAGATTATTGATGTTGTCAATGAACTCCGATCTGGGTTAGTTCAGAAAATAGGCGAAGATGTCGAAGTATATATTGCGGGTCAACGATACCAATTTGTTGGAAAAGTATACCAGAATGCGGTTGATAACAGGGCAGTAAATTCGGTAACCACCTCAGATAAAATTGATAAAATTTTGACAAACAGAATGTTTGGATTACCTATATTCTTTGCACTAATGTGGATTGTATTTAATTTGGTATTTACATTGGGGAATATTCCCAAAGATTGGATTGACCAAGGTTTTGGTATGCTTAGTAAATATTTAGGTACCATGATTGGTGAAGGTCCTTTGAAGTCCTTGCTTGTTGACGGGATTGTAGGAGGGGTAGGTAGTGTTTTAGTTTTTATACCAAACATATTATTATTATTTTTAGCAATTGCCATATTAGAAGGTACTGGATATATGGCGAGAGCCGCTTTTATCATGGATAAAGTGATGACTCGATTTGGTTTGCATGGTAAATCATTTATTCCATTATTATTAGGATTTGGCTGTAGTGCAACCGCAATGATGGGCACTAGGACGCTGGAAAATCCTCGGGATCGGATTATTACTATGCTGGTAACGCCTCTTATGAGTTGTAGTGCCAAACTCCCTGTATATACGATTTTAATTGCCGGTTTTTTTGATGAAAAGATTGCGGGTAATGTGTTGTTTTCCATCTACTTTTTAGGGATCATATTATCGATCGCCATGTCTTGGCTTCTTCGTAGTTCCTTCTTTGAAGGGGAAAGTGAGCCTTTTGTAATGGAATTGCCACCATATCGGATACCGACACTGAAAAGTGTTGTGATTCATATGTGGGAACGCAGTAAATTGTATATAAAAAAAGCAGGGACGATTATTCTAGCAGCCTCTATTTTAATGTGGTTTTTAACAACCTATCCAAAAGATATCAACTATACAAATGATTATGAGGCTTTGCAGGTAAAGGCTGAGGAAACCTATACAAAGCAAGTAAAAGAAGAGGTTTTATCAAAGCTGGATATTGAAGATATTGATGGAAATGAAACACTAAGTGTTTTAATTGATGATATTCAGAAAAACGAAGAAAATTTTGATGAAGAAACGAAGGACATCGATGAAAATTCTTCACAATATAGTAAATTTGAAGCTGAAAAAACTGATAAAAAGCAACAATTAGAAGCTCAAAATCAAGATATATATGTGTATGCTGCAAGATATGTAGAACTCACTAAAACAATGGAAGATGAAAAGAAAACAATCGAAAATAAAAAATCTAGCGAACAATTAGAACAAAGCTATGCTGGAAAATTTGGCAAGATGATTGAACCTGCCATCACTCCTCTAGGTTTTGATTGGCGGATTGGTATTAGTCTTGTATCAGGTGTTACGGCAAAAGAGGTGATCGTCAGCACGATGGGGACGATTTATAGTATCGGAGATGGGACGGAAAATAGTCATAGTATGACAAAGGCCTTAAGAAATGATGAGCGTATGAATCCGTTAGTCGCCTATGCCTTGATGGTATTTGTATTGATCTATTCTCCATGTCTTGCAGCGCTAGCTGTGATGAAAAGAGAGACTGGTTCATGGAAATGGCCCGCCATCAGTATGGTGTATTTAACGACATTAGCGTGGGTTGTTACTTTTATCGTATATCAAGGTGGAAAGTTATTAGGACTGGGTAGTTAAAAAGGAGTGGTTATGATGCAGACAACGATTGTATATATAATCGGAGCATTAGCAGTTGGATATTTAGTCATGACCGTTTGGAAAAAAGTCACAGGAGAAAGCTCATGTTGTGGTTCAAATGGTTGTAAAGGTTGTAGCAGTGTCGGGAAATGTAAATAAAGCGAAAAAAATAAGAATAACAATCACAAGTTATTCTTATTTTTTCTTTACATTTGCTAAGCAATCGCGTTATAATTCATTTTGTGTATAAACGTTAAAAATGTAATAGTTATACTGCATATTGAATTGTAAATGAGGTTTAAAAAAGAATCATGATAATCACATATGGGAAAAAATCAACAATGAAAATTGGTTTTTTAGTAGTGGCTGTAGTCACCGTCCTATTATTCGTGCATTTTATTGGTATTAGTCGTCTCACACCGGAAGCGATTCGGAATTTAATCATTTCTTTTGGTTGGTGGGGACCTGTAGCCTATATATTTATTTATACCATTCGACCACTACTGTTATTTCCGGCGATTATTTTAACATTAGCCGGTGGTTTAGCATTTGGTCCTTGGTGGGGGACTTTATATGTAGTGCTAGGCGGTTTGTCTGGAGCCTGTTTATGTTTTGCCATTGCTCGCTTACTTGGTCATGAAAAAATGAAAAAAATTTTAGGACGATATTCTCAAATACAAGCATTTGATGAACAGATAGTAGAACATGGTTTTCGGACGATGCTCATTATGAGAGTGGTGCCGATTTTCCCTTATGATCCTGTTAGTTATTTAGCGGGTTTATCCAGTATTTCTTTTCGTGATTATGCGTTAGCTACTGCTATTGGTATGTTACCTGGAGCATTTGCTTATAATGTACTGGGGCATTCCCTAACCGATATCTTATCACCGACTTTTTTAATGGCAGTAGCGCTTGTGATATTCGTCATGTGTACACCGCTATTGTATCATTTTGCCAAACATAAATAATATAAAAAAGAGACTTAGCAATAAGTCTCTTTTTTTATTATTTAGTTTTGATTTCTTTATTCCAAAAAGTAAGATGTTTGGCATATAATTCTTCACGGGTGAGCTCTGCTGGCCATAGCGTGCTAGTTGGGTTTCGGCGCATGGCGGAGGCGAGGTGAGCATAGAGGGTAGGATTACTTTTTTCCATTTCTGCAATCATCTCTTTGGCTTCTTGGCGTTTTGTATGACCATTAAATGGACAGGGGCTGGGGATTGGGGTAAAGCCATGTAGTGCAGGGGTTTCCTTGAGTTCGTATTCACGAAAGTATACAAGGGGGCGAATCACAGTAAGTTTGCTTTGATCCAAATAGGTGGTTGGCATAAAGGTGTTGATTTGTCCCGAATAGAGTATACTCATTAGAAAGGTTTCCACAGCATCATCATGATGGTGGGCGTAGGCCACTTTATTAAAACCGTTTTCTACTGCAAATTTATTGATGGCTCCTCGGCGAAAAAATGCGCAGCTAAAACAAGGGTCATTACCGTTGTTTTTGTCAATAATGCCAGAAATATCAACTTTTTTAGTATGAAAAGGTATGTTAAGATTGGTGCAAAAGGTAGCAAGTTCTTGTGTATCGAAGGTGTCAGTAAACATTGGATCGATGGTTAAGACGGAGAGGGTAAAGGGGGTTGCCGAGCGTTCACGCAGGATGGAAAGAGCATAGGTCAGAAACAGACTGTCTTTGCCACCGGATAAACCAATGAGTATGTTATCATCTTTTTGGATCATATCAAATTCAATAATGGCTCGACATAGGCGTCCGAAATATTCTTGGGGAAGTTTTTTATTCATTATGTACCTCATCAATTTTATAAACTCTACAAAATAGCTTATCAGAAAAATTGATAATGATCAACCGAGCCTGTATGATGCATTCAGAAAATAACAGCTATATTGCTTAGTCTGCCGTGACTGGGCTATAAGGGGTTCGCTTGCGTCCTTCGTAAAGCCACTCACCCCTTATAGCCCAGCCACGACGATTGCCAGCAAATTATTAGTCTGCCATTTCCTAGCTACGATGATTGTCAGTAAAAGAATTAGTGTGTTATATATAGTGTATATTTTCTACTATTAATTTTCGACTTAATAGTGTAAAATATAAGGACGTAAATTTCTATAGTTATATAAGAAATAGCAATGGGGGATATATTCATGAAAGAACATTCTAAACCTATCTATGTTATCGGGCATCGTAACCCTGATACTGATTCTATATGTTCAGCAATTGGTTATGCTCATATGAAGCAAGCGGTAGGAGAAAGCGCGATAGCAGCTCGATCAGGGAAAATAAGTGCTGAAACTGAATTTGTATTAGATAAATTAGGGTTTGAAAAACCGAAACTCATTATTGATTTATACCCACGTGTGAAAGAAATTATGAATCGTGATGTAGTGGTTGCTCGAACCAATGATACATTGCGCGATTTAGGACGGATGATGAGAGAACAGAATGTCAAATCGGTAGCTGTGGTGAATGAAAACCAGGCGCTAGTTGGCATTGTGTCAGTAGGAGATTTTTCAAAATTATATTTTGATGAGCTGGAAATGCAAGATTTGAGTGAGACGGGTGTTGATTTTGCAGGAATTCTTAGAGTACTCGAAGGTCAATTAATTTGTGGTGAAGACTTAGAACGTAAAGTAGCTGGTCGATTACATATTGCTGCAAGTAGCCATAATGTGATACGGGATATCATTAAGCCAGGTGATATTGTATTAGCTGGTGAACGTCCAAGAGCCCAATTGGCTTCTTTAAAGTGTAATATTGCATGCCTAGTTGTGACGGGTAATTCTGAAATTGATGAGGAAGTATTAGAACGTGCGAAAGCGCAAGGAGTCATTGTAATTAAAGCAATGCAGGACACTTATACTTGTGCTCGGCTTATTAATCAAAGCATCCCAGTAGAGATGATTATGCAGAAAAAGATTAGTTGGTTTAAGCCAACTGACTTAGTCACTGATATCAAAGAATTTATTACGAAGACAAATTATCGTTTATATCCAGTCGTAGAAAATGGAAAAGTAGTAGGGGCTATTCATCGTGATAAACTGATTATTCAAGAACGGACAAAAGTAATTCTAGTGGATCACAATGAACAAGGACAAGCAGTAGAAGGCATCGAAGAGGCGAAGATTGTAGAAATTATTGATCACCATCGTTTAGGTGGTCTGCAAACGAGTGAACCGATCTTTATTCGTCATGAACCTGTAGGATGTACGGCTACTATTGTCGCGGATATGCATTGGCATCGAAACATTGAGATACCTGCTAAGATTGCTGGCTTATTGTTGGCAGCGATTCTATCTGATACAGTACTCTTTAAATCGCCTACCTGTACTTCTAAGGATCGTAGCACCGCTGAAAAGTTGGCTGTTATTGCGGGCCTTGATATACAGGAATTCGGTATGAGTTTGCTAAAGGCCGGTGCGAGTATCAAAGGTTTAAGTACGAGTGATATTATTGGCAATGACATTAAAGAGTTCCAAATCGGAGACTATCGTGTAGCCATTAGCCAAATGTCGGTCATGGATTCTAATGAGATACTAGTAATCAAAGAAGAGTTGCTGGCGGATATGGAAAGTATGCGTAGCAAGGAAAATTATGATTTGATTTTGCTAATGGTGACTAATATTATCGAAGAGGGAACTCATCTTTTATTTGTAGGGCAACCAGCTAGTTTAGTAACGAAAGCCTTTGGTAATAATACTAAAAATGAAGTGCTATATTTGCCTGGCGTGATGTCACGTAAAAAACAAGTCATTCCGCCTTTGTCAGAAGCTGTAAAGGTGTAATACCCATCTAACTAAATAAAGAAGCACAAAGACTACAAAGAGAATACGAAAAACTTTGTGTCCTTTGTGCTTCTTTGCAATTTTTTTGAATGTTACAGGAGATGGGATTTTTTTGCCGAACGTTATATGGTTATAGGTTGTTAAAACGTAAGCGTTAGTACGGAGGATTATATGCACAATTTATTAGAGGGACTCAATCCTAGACAACGAGAAGCTGTTATGCACACAAATGGTCCATTGCTCATTATGGCTGGTGCAGGTTCTGGTAAGACCAAGGTGTTAACTTGTCGTGTTGCTTATTTGCTGGAACAAGGAGTCGCACCTTACCGAATTTTGGCCATTACCTTTACCAATAAAGCCGCTGCTGAAATGAAAGAACGTGTACATGCGATAGTAGGGGAGCAAAGTAAGGATATTTGGCTCAGCACATTCCATGCGTTTTGTGCGAAGTTATTGCGGATGGAAATTGATGGGATGTCAGGGTATAAACGAAATTTTGTTATTTATGATACTTCAGATACGCAAGCTTTGGTTAAAACCTGCTTGAAACAATTAAATCTGGATGACAAACAATTTCAGCCTAGTAGCATTTTATCGGCCATTTCGACTGCTAAAAATGCGTTACAGGATGAGCGAGATTTTGCGGCGCAAGCGGGAAATTTTCATGAACAAAAAGTAGCGGAAATATACCAACTTTATCAACAAAAGTTGCGTACGAATAATGCGCTAGATTTTGATGACTTACTGATGTTATCAGTACGGTTATTACAAAATAATGAAGAAGTACTACAAAAATATCAGAATAAATTTCAATATATTATGATCGATGAGTATCAAGATACCAACCGGGCCCAGTATTTATTGGCACAAATGTTAGCGAGTAAGCATCGGAATCTTTGTGTAGTAGGGGATGCCGACCAAAGTATTTATGGCTGGCGTGGGGCTGATATCCGTAATATTTTGGATTTTGAGAAGGATTATCCAGAAGTTACTATGATTACATTAGAACAAAATTATCGTTCAACGCAAGTGATCTTGAATGCTGCGAATGCTGTCATTGAACATAATAATGATCGTCGGCCCAAAGAACTTTGGACGCAAAATTCTGAGGGTGAGCTCATTACCCATTATTTAGCTCATCATGAACGTGATGAAGCTCAATTTATTGCAGATACGATTACAAAACTAAATACGGTATATTGTACATCATATGGCGATATTGCAATACTATATCGTACCAATACACAGTCACGGGTTATTGAAGAAGCATTTATGAAAAGTGGTATTCCCTATGTGATTGTCGGTGGACTGAAGTTTTATGATCGCAAAGAAATTAAAGATATTTTATCTTACTTGCGTGTGATTTTTAATCCTTCTGATAGCGTTAGTTTGATGCGGATTATCAATGTACCTCGGCGCGGTCTAGGTGATACAACTATTAGTCGTCTAAATGAATATGCACTGCAAAATAATATGACACTATTTGATGTAGTAAGTAATCCTGACTTGGTGCCTGGTCTTACGGCAAGGTCAAAAAAACCATTAGAATTTTTGGGAGAATTAATTTTTAATTTGACATCACAAGTAGATTCGATACCAGTAGTGGATTTGGTAAATAAAGTAATGCATGATTCGGGTTATATCGCAGAATTGCAAAAAAGTACCGATCCGCAAGATGAAAATCGCTTAGATAATTTAAAAGAATTTTTAAGTGTGGCAAAAGGCTTTGCAACAGGAGATGTAGAAGAAACATTAGAAAATTTTCTAGGGCAAGTGGCTTTAGTTGCGGATATTGATAATGTAGAAATGACAGAATCACGCATTACGATGATGACACTGCATTCCGCCAAAGGATTAGAGTTTCCTGTAGTCTTTATGAGTGGTATGGAAGAAGGACTTTTTCCTCATTCGCGGACATTGATGAATGAATCCGAAGTAGAAGAAGAAAGGCGCATCTGTTATGTAGGGATTACGAGGGCCCGGCGCAAATTGTATATGACAAATGCTCGTATGCGTACGATTTATGGCAGGACACAAATGTTTCCGTTATCTCGCTTTTTAGATGAAATTCCGGATCATATGGTCGAAAAATATTCTGGTCGACAAAATCATTATGGATTTGCTAGTAATGGTAGCAAGTCGACGATTGTTCCTCCTCCTTCTGTATCGTCTATTGTTCACAGTCCGCTAAGAGAACCAGCACCTCATGCTGCTGCACCGAAACAACAGGGAGGAAATGGCTGGAAAACTGCAGATCGGGCGCAACATGCCAAGTGGGGAACTGGTACTGTTGTTGAAGTGCGTGGTAGTGGTAATAACCAAGAACTTAAGATCGCCTTTCCGGGGCAGGGAATCAAGGTTGTGTTAGCCAGTATGGCACCAATTGTTAAGGTATAGTTACTCTTGTAGAATTGGAAATCTTATGATTCGATCAAGAAAGGTTTTACTTTCGATTACGAAAAAAAGGGGCTGTCGCACTAAACGCATAATCCGAATAAATATGCAAAAAACATTCGTTTGAGGTATAACTTTATGCCTCACAAAGAATAAAGTGTATATTTATTGATGGAGAATGTGTAGTGCGACAGTCCCTTTGCTACTATTTTAGTAGCTTATCCATAATGCAGTAGGGAGTAAAGAAGCGGAGGGATTTTGCATGGATATACCTATCCATATTAAAGAATTAAGAGATAAGATTGAATATCATAATAAAAAGTATTATGAAGAAGATGCAGCTGAAATCAGCGACTATGAATATGACATGATGCTTCGTGAACTGAAAGACCTGGAACGTGAATATCCTCAGTTTGCTACAGAGCAGTCACCTACAAAACGAGTGGGTGGGCGAGCGAAACGAGAAGCTGGTAAGCAGGTTGCTCATAATATACCAATGCTTTCTCTTGATGATCGATTTTCAAGAAGCGAAATTGCGGATTTTATTAACAAAATGCAAAATGAGCTTGAAAATCCAGTATTTATTGTAGAACACAAGATTGATGGTCTTTCCGTTGCGCTGCGCTACAAGGATGGGAATTTTGTACAAGGCATGACGCGTGGTGACGGAATTAGTTACGGCGAAGACATAACGGATAATCTTAAGGTAATCGAGACGGTACCGCAAGATATACTTGAAAATATTCCGTACCTCGAAGTACGTGGCGAAGTATATATGGACAATGATGTATTTGAAGCGGTAAATGAGCGGCAAGAAGAAATAGAAGGCAAAATATTTGCAAATCCTAGAAATTGTGCAGCTGGTACGATACGGCAATTAGATCCCAATGTGGTTGCCGAGAGGAATTTATCCATTTTAGTTTTTAATCTGCAAGCAGTAGAAGGGAAGACCTTTACTTCTCATTCTGAGACATTGGATTGGTTAACAAAACAAGGATTTTCGGTACCAGCATACGTCAAATGTACCACTGAGCAAGAAGTCTGGGAGGCGATTTGCTCAATCGGTGAACATCGTGGCGAGCTATCGTTTGGCATTGATGGTGCGGTTGTCAAAGTAGATAATTTAGCGGATCGAGAAAAATTAGGGGCTACTTCCAAAGTTCCAAGATGGGCAGTCGCGTATAAATACCCTCCGGAAGAAAAACAGACTAGGGTGCTAGATATCGAAGTCAATGTTGGCCGCACTGGCAGACTTACGCCGTTAGCTATTTTAGAGCCCGTCACGTTGGCCGGTACAACTGTATCGCGCGCATCGCTACATAATCAAGATCAGATCAATCGCCTCGATATACGGATTGGCGATATGGTTACTGTGCGTAAGGCGGCGGAAATCATTCCTGAAATTCTCGGTGTAGTCAAAGAACAGCGCCCAGAAGGTACAATACCGTTTCAAATTCCAGATACGTGTCCAGTCTGTGGAGCACCTGCTTTTAAAAGTGAAGAGGGAGCGGATATCCGTTGTAGTGGGATCAATTGTCCTGCCCAACTAGCGCGCCTTATTATGCATTTTGCTTCACGCGGGGCGATGGATATCGATGGTTTTGGCCCAGCGGCTGTCCATTCTCTAATGGATAGGGGATACATAAAGGATATTGCCGATATTTTTTATCTGAAAGATCATCGCGAAGAATTTCTCGAAAATGGCATTATTCCGCGCCAGCGTAAAGAAATAACGCTTCGTAAGGATGGAAAGCCTCGCCAACAGAAAAAATCAGATTATACAGATAGCACGGATAATCTTCTGAAAGCGATAGAACGTGCAAAAGAGCAAAATATTGAACGTTTGATAAATGGGTTTGGTATACCGAATATCGGTAAGCATACCGGGAGTATTTTAGAAAAAAACTTTCCTGATATTTATGCAATTGCTAAAATTAGCTATGATGAATATCAAAAGCTGAAAGATGTTGAGAAGGAGTTAAAGAAAGAGTATAAAAAACTTGAAAAACAGTTGAAACTTTCAGAGCAACCAGAAAATCTTGTGATCTTAGCAGATATGAAACAACGGCTGCATGATATCGAGCAGCAACTAAAGGGAAATGGAAATATAAAGGGGATTGGAGAGGTAAGTATTAAGGCGATTGCCAGTTTTTTTGCTCAACCTCAAACCCAAACCATGCTGGAACGGCTGGAAGCAGCCGGTGTTAACTTAAAATCAAGAGCTTCAGATGGCGCAGTGGATGAACGGTTTGCGGGGGCAACCTTTGTTCTTACAGGAACCTTGCCAACCATGAGTAGAGAGGATGCGAAAAAGTTAATTGAAGCACATGGTGGCCGTGTCTCTGGAAGTGTATCGAAAAAAACCACATACCTTCTCGCAGGTGAAAATGCGGGCAGTAAACTCACAGTGGCGCAAAGTCTAGATGTGGCTGTGATCACGGAAGAAAAGTTACTGGAAATGATAAGCTAACAGATTGAAAAACAATAAAAAATGCTAATAAACCGAAAAGAAGCATGAGCCTTTGCAAGATGCGAAGGTTCATGCTTCTTTCTATTCTCCATATATAAGGAATTGTTTTTCTGTAAAATGATTTCTGCTGATTAGGTTTTGATTGCCCAACGTAATTTTGCAGAACGTGCGCGACTATTGATGTGGCATTCTTCTGATGATGGGCGAATTGGATCGGGGGCGATTTCGCGATAAATACCAGCGCGGAATAAGTGTTGAAACGATTTTTTCACGCGACGATCTTCGCCTGAATGAAAGGAAAGTATCGCAACGCGCCCGTCGGAAGCCAGGGCATCGGGAAGTTTGTCTAAAAAGTCATCTAACACTTCAAACTCTCGATTGACCTCAATTCGCAATGCTTGAAAACAGCGTTGACAAGCTTTTTTGATATCTTCTTTGCTAACGTGTGGAACATATTTCAAAGCACCTTTGATGATATTTTGCAGATCTGTTGTTGTTGATATATTATTTCCTTTTTTTATATTAGAAATAATGGCGCGAGCAATTGGTCCGGCATGGGGCTCGTCCGCATTTTCAATCAAGATATCTTCTAATTCATCTAGTTTTATTTTTCGTAACAGACTTGCGGCAGAATAACCCGCTTCTGGATTTAGCCTTAAGTCTAATGGTCCTTCAAACTTAAATGAAAACCCTCTGTCGGGATTGTCGATTTGCATAGACGAAACCCCTAAATCTGCCAATACAAAATTAAATGGTCCTGATTCGGGAATGATTTGATCGATTTGAGAAAAGTTCATTTGCTTGATTTCTAAAATTTCGGGGCCATACCCCAAACGTTCTAAACGCTCTTTGGTGCGCGGCAATTCAAAAGGATCTACATCCGTTGCATATAAACGTCCCTTTCCCTGTAAGCATTTGAGCATTTCTAAAGTATGACCACCATAACCAAGTGTGGCATCCAATCCGATTTGTCCTGGCGAGATTTGTAGAAATTCCAATATTTCATTCACGCAAATTGAAATGTGCATACCGGCAGGCGTATTGCCCTTCTGGATAACCTTAGCCACAGCATCGGCATATTGCTCTGGTTGGAGTTCTTTGTATTTTTCATTGAATTTCTTAGGGTGAGTGCCTTTATAGCGAATGCGTCGCTGGTGTTTGGGCTCTTGCTCATCTACTATGTGATCTGGACCCATTTTTTTACCTCATTTTTATCATATATTTTTTTACGGAATCAGAAAGTATATCAAATTCTCGATTCCAAGTAAGAAAAACTAAGGCTTTTCTTATTTTTATTACTATGAAATATATGATAGCAGATACGATTTATGAAAGCAACTTAGCTGCGCGTTCGCCAGCTAATGGAGTGGTACTAGCGAGGGAAAAGTCAACATTGCAAATTATAGTTGCAATTTCTGTTTGTCACAAGATATTGACATAGTAGAGATTAGTGTTTATTATAAAAAATTACAGATGAATCAATAGGTATTGATTTTGGTACCCAATCGGAAAGGAAGCTGTGATGTAGTTGGAATTAGAAATAATTTATTTAGAGAATAGTGGATTTGTTGTGCAAACAGAAAAGTATATATTAGTTTTTGATTACTATCAGGATGATGCAGGTATTGTGGCGAAATTAATAGAGGAAGGGAAAATGCTCTATGTATTTTCTTCTCATAGGCATCAGGATCATTTTAATCCGATCATCAGTACATGGAGAAAGAATGTTGCGACGTTTTTTCTAAGTGATGATATTGACGGGGTAGTTGGTGTTGCTGATGAACAGATTATTTCGATGCGACCGTATGAGACGAAAGTGCAGGGCGGATTAGAAGTCGCAACATATGGTTCTACAGACATTGGCGTTTCATTTCTGGTAACTGTAGACGGTTGGCGGATATTTCATGCTGGTGATCTAAACTGGTGGCATTGGAAGTGGGACCATAAGTATAATTTGATACTGGCGGAAAAGCAATTTGAAAAAGAAATGCAGAAACTAGATGGATTGCAGATGGATGTAGCCTTTTTCCCGGTGGATAGTCGCTTGGAAGAGTATCGAGCGATTGGTGTAGAAAAGTTTTGTCGCCGAGTGGAGGTAGGGCAACTGGTTGCCATGCATATGCGCGGAGAACGGTGGATACCATCGGTTGATTTCCCTGGAAATAAGGAGCCTGTTCCATGCTGGTGTCCGATGATTTCAGGAGAACGATTAGAAGTAAGTAAGTAATAGTTGTATTGTAAGTCTGTTAGGGCTAGGCTATAGGGCTTCGCTTGCGTCCTTCGTAAAGCCACTCAGCCCTCCTAGCCCTGAGATTGCCTGATTCAAAAGATATTGTTGATCCCCTAACCAGATGAAATTGGTAGGGGATTTTTTGTATATGTGGCACTAAGAGAATGACAAATGTATTGTAAGTCTGTCGCGGCTGGGCTATAGGATATATTCCATCCGCGATGATTGCTATAAGATGTGATAACGATAAAGATGGTCAATTTGTCGGTATACTACATAGTATGAATGAGATATATAATATTTTACTTTCGCTTTTGGTTTGTTAGATCTATCTATTTGATTTGATAGAGGAGTGTATGATAATGAAAATAACGATAAATGCAGGTCATTGTCCTGGGCGTGATAGTGGGGCAATAGGGCAAAGTGGAGTGCAAGAGGCGGATATAAATCGTGATATCATGGAGCAAGTTGCAGTGTATCTAAGGGATATCGAATATGATGTACTAGAAGTGCAAGAAAATATACTAAGTCAAATTACTGATGCATCGAATGCTTTTGGGGCGGATTTATTTGTTTCGATACATTGTAATGCCAGCAATAATAAGTTGGTAAGAGGTACAGAAACATTTTGTTATACGAGTGGTGGGGAGAGCGAAAAACTGGCGGTTTGTATACAAAATCAAGTGATTAGTAGCATGGGAACGATGGATCGAGGGGTTAAAAATGAAAATTTTTATGTATTACGTATGACGAATTGTCCGGCAGTTCTTGTAGAGACAGCCTTTATTACGAATGAAGAGGATGAAAAAATGTTGGTGGATCAGAATATGCAGGATCAGTTTTCAGGTGCAATTGCCAGAGGTATTACGGATTATATATGCATGTTATGAGTTGATGAACTCAATACCTCCAATTTACATAGTATATAGTAAATTGAAAGGAGGGATTGTGATGAATCGTTGCCCATACTGCGGAAATCAGATGAATCGTAGTGGTTATCGCCCGATGGTTATTGGATTTGGCGGTGGATGGGGTGGACCCTGGGGAGGAGTTTGGGGTGGACCTTGGGGTTGGCACCATGGCTGGCATAATAGTTGGTGGGGACATCCTGGCTGGCATCATGGTTGGGGTCATAATTGGCGTTGAGGAGAATCATGTAATTACCAAGAAAGAGGAAATGGACATTTTCGGATGTTCATTTCCTTTTGCTCTACTCTTAGAAGTGAATTTATTACACTCATACTGATAGTGTTGTAAAAATTATGGATAAATGTACCTTGTAGTGTCCTTGTGGTGGACGCTTGTTATGCAATACTGTATACATTCTTGCGTAACCAATAAAAGTATGATAGTATTTTACCATGTTCAATGGGGCGGGTATAGGAAAAAAGAATGAATGATAGTTTTGAATAGAATGATAATAGAATAGACAGGAGGGAAGTTATAGTGTTACATGATTATGGATATATTGGTTTATTGCTAGTTATCGCTTTGGTTTTTCCCTTTATCGCACTGGGAACGGCTTATATGATTCAGCCGCGACGCCCTGGGATCGAAAAATCGTTGCCTTATGAGTGTGGAGTGGATACAGTCGGAAAGACATGGGTACAGTTTCGCGTCAGCTATTTCTTATATGCACTTATTTTTGTTGTGTTTGATGTAGAAACTGTTTTCTTATATGTATGGGCTGTGCAATTTCAGAAATTAGGAATGATTGCGTTTATTGAAATGTTTATTTTCATGATGATTCTTATGATTGGTCTTGGATATGCTTGGAAGAAAGGGGCTTTAGAATGGAAGTAAAGGATATGGCTGCTGGAAAGCAAACAGAAGATGAATTTATAAAAAAAAATATCATTGTCACAAGCATTGATACGGTACTCAATTGGGCAAGAAGTAATTCCTTATGGCCTTTATCTTCAGGTCTTGCTTGTTGTTCTATGGAAATGATGGCTGCTGCTGCTGCAAGATTTGATATTTCAAGATTTGGTTATGAAGTTTTTAGACCTTCACCAAGACAAGCTGACTTGTTAATTGTAGCAGGTACATTAACTTGGAAAATGGCAGGTCCGTTGAAACGGTTGTATGAACAAATGCCTGAACCTAAGTATGTGATTGCCATGGGAAGTTGCGCTAATTCAGGCGGACCTTTTGCTGACTCTTATTCGGTTGTGCCAGGTGTTGACCTCATTTTGCCTGTTGATGTATATATTCCAGGATGTCCGCCGCGCCCTGAGGCTTTGATTCAGGGAATGTTAGAACTCAAACGGAAAATACAAAATCCTGATGTAGGGAGGGTTGATGAATATGACGCAACAAATGCTGAGTAATGAGGCACTGCAATCTCTGCAGGAAAAGTTTCCAGAAGGTATGCAAATCATTGGGGAAGGTGCCCAGCAAGCAATCGTAGTGGAAGATCAGTATTTGCTAGATATGATGAATATGCTTAAGAATGATGCTGCATATCAATTCAATATGCTTAGCAATTTGACAGCGGTAGATTATTTAGATTATTTGGAAATTATATATCATCTTTACTCGTTACCCTTATTAAGCACAGTAACGATCAAAACTCGCTGTTTGGCAAATCAACTGATCGTTCCTTCTGTGACGGCAATTTGGCCTTCGGCAGATTTTCAGGAACGGGAAGTATATGATTTATTCGGAATTAGCTTTACGGGTCATCAAGATTTAAGGCGGATCTTATTGCCTGATGAGTTTAAAGGTCATCCTTTGCGTAAGGATTATAAAATGCCCATACAAGGTGAAAGGGGGGCGTAGTGATATGTTAAAAACGCAGACCTATACCTTAAATATGGGACCACAGCATCCTAGTACACATGGTGTTTTGCAAATGGTACTAGAATTAGATGGTGAACGGGTTGTTAAGGCTGTGCCACACATGGGGTATTTGCATCGTGGCATAGAAAAATTGGCTGAAAGTCGTACGTATACTCAGTTTATCCCATATACGGACAGGCTAGATTATGTTTCATCGATGGGAAATAATCTAGGCTATTGCCAGACTGTGGAAAAATTAATGAATATTGAAGTACCTGAGCGGGCTGAATATCTACGTGTCATTATGACAGAATTAAATCGGATTGCCAGTCATTTACTATTTATGAGTTCACTGGCGATTGATCTTGGCGCGACGACAGGCATGATCTATGGGTTTCGGGATAGGGAACACATTTTGGATTTATTTGATATGGTGTGTGGGGCAAGGCTGACTTATAACTACATCCGCATAGGTGGGGTAATGGCAGATATTCCCGCACAATTTATATCGCAAACTCAAAAATTTCTGGAAGATTTCCCTGAAATGTTAAAAGAATATCACAATTTATTAACTGGTAATGAAATTTTATACTATCGTTTAAAAGATACGGCTGTAATTGATGGAAAGTTGGCAATGGAAGTTGGATTGACTGGGCCATGTTTGCGAGCGTCAGGTATTGATTATGATATTCGGAAAGTGGACTCCTATGGCGTGTATGATCGTTTTGATTTTAGGGTTCCATTAGGGGAAAATGGTGACAACTGGGATCGATATATGGTGCGTATGGATGAAATGGTAGAAAGCGCTAAGATTATCTCGCAGGCCCTTGCAAAGTTGCCTGATGGGCCTATCCTCGCGAATGTGCCTAAAGTCTTAAAACCACCTGTCGGTGAGATGTATCATCGCATTGAAAATCCTCGCGGAGAACTTGGATATTATATTGTCAGTGATGGTACGACGAAGCCTTATCGCATACATGTCCGTCGTCCGTCATTCGTCAATTTGCAGGCGCTTGGCCCTGTTTGTAAGGGATTAATGATTGCAGATGTAGTGGCTATACTTGCTACATTAGATCCCTTAATGGGAGAAGTGGATTGCTAAATCTAATAAAGGAGGGTCATAAGGAATGCAAGAATCAATGGGACTCTTTACTATCGCGACGATTTTGCGAGAAATAATGAGTCAATATGTGTCAAATCCACAGTGGGTAGATCTCTTTATGGCACTTATCAATATTGGGGGCATTTTTACTCTGATATCTATGGCTGCTATTGTATTAGTGTATGCCGAACGTAAGATTAGTGCCTACATGCAGATGCGTATTGGACCCAATCGTGTGGGGTTATGGGGAACGCTTCAGTCAGTGGCAGATATGATCAAATTGATGTCAAAAGAAGATATTATGCCTATAGGTGCCGATAAATGGATGTGGGTGCTGGCGCCGGTATTATTATTTATTCCTTCAGCTTTAGTATATGCAGTATTTCCATTTGACCAGCATGCTATTTTCGCTGATCTTAACATTGGGATTTTTTATTTTCTTGCTGTTGCTTCACAAAGCACTTTGCCTTTTTTAATGGCGGGCTGGGCTTCTAACAATAAATACTCACTTTTAGGTGGGATGCGTACCGTAGCACAGATGCTTAGCTATGAGGTTCCGATCGCATTTTCCATTCTTGGGGTGGTTATGTTAGTTGGCTCTATGCGTATGAGTGATATTGTTGCCGCTCAGCAGGATGTATGGTTTATTTGTCTACAACCGGTCGCCTTTGTCGTGTATATCATTGCAGCGATAGCGGAAACCAATCGAGCTCCTTTTGACTTAGTCGAGAGTGAGTCAGAACTGATCGCAGGACCGTTTACGGAATATAGTGGTATGCGTTGGGCCTTATTTTTCCTCGCGGAGTATGCCAATTTGTTAGCGGCTTCCGCGATTGCTACCACTTTGTTTTTAGGTGGTTGGAGCGGTCCGTGGCTACCGGGATGGTTATGGTTTTTACTGAAAGTCGGTCTTATGATTTTTCTTTTTATGTGGCTGCGCTGGACGTTTCCTCGTTTGCGTGTTGATCAATTAATGACTTTTGGTTGGAAAATATTACTCCCTGTAGCATTAGGGAATGTGCTGATTACCGGAATTGGTATTTATACCTACAAATTTTTGGGTTAGGAGGGAATTGTGATGCTAGGAAAAGGCTTATTAAAAGGTATGCGTATTACTTTTAAACGATTTTTAGGTAAAAAGGTTACCGTACAATATCCAGAAGAAAAAATCCCCATGTCGCCTCGTTTTCGTGGGGGGGAACTGGAATTGGATATGGAAAAGTGTATTGCTTGTGGGCTCTGTGCGATGGCTTGTCCTAATAAAGCAATCCAACTTACTAGTGTGATGGGTGAAAATAAAAAGCGACGACTGGCTTCCTATATATATCATTCAGGACGTTGTTTATATTGTAATTTATGCGTGGAAGCTTGCCCAACAAAAGCACTTAATTGGGATCGAAATTATGAAAATTCACGATATTTTCGCAGACAGTTAGACGTAGATTGTTTGCTTAGCAGCCAACAATCTGGGGATGCTGAAGGGCGGTTTTAAGATGGATGAACTAGTGTATACGATCGCTTTTTATGTTTTAGCTGCGATTACCATCGCATCGGCTATTGGCGTAGTAACGAAAACGAATTTGGTTCATAGTGCTTTGTTATTGGCCTTATGTTTTATCGGTATTAGTGGACTTTATGTTTTGCTCCAGGCTGATTTTTTGGCGGCTGTACAAATTCTGATTTATGGTGGTGCGGTTGCCGTTTTGATTGTTCTTGGTATTATGTTGACGCAACGCAGCAAGATGAATGACACCAATCGAGATATCGGTCAGGGCAAGGGCGTTGGCATAATCTGTGGATTATTTATGGCTCTGATGATCATTGTGATTGCGACAACCCCATGGCACTATTCAACATCTATGGTGCCCCAAGATACTCCGTCGATGATTGCGCAGTTATTACTAAGTCACTATATGGTAGCTTTTGAAGCCGCATCCGTACTGTTATTGGTAGGTATGATGGGCGCCATTACCTTGGCTAAAGGAGGGAGTAGAGAGTGATTGGATTGGTTCATTATTTGCTTGTTGCTGCCATGCTGTTTGTGATTGGTTTGTATGGGGTATTAACAAAACGTAATATTGTAGCGATTCTAATGAGCATTGAGTTGATGCTGAATGCTGTAAATATTAATTTGGTTGCATTTTCGAGATTTATTAATCCAGAACTATTACTCGGACAGGCCTTCGTTGTTTTTACCATTACTGTGGCCGCTGCTGAAGTAGCTGTTGGACTGGCGTTGGTATTTCGTGTATATCATGACCATGACACCGTGCATATTGACAAATTGAATGGTATGCGTTGGTAAAGTTGTAAGGGAGTAGGTGAAAAACTATGTTGAATCAATATGCGCTACATCATGCTTGGGCTATTCCATTGTTGCCGGCGGTTGCTTTTGTGGTGATTGGTTTTTTTCTGCGTGCTAAGCATCGGTTGGCAGCAGTTGTAGCGATTGCCATGAGCACGGTTAGTTTTATCTTGGCACTTGGCGTAGGGTATGAAACTATTACGCAAAGCATTACAGTGGAACATCCATTTATTGAGCGAATACCTTGGGTTGCTATTTCGGGCTTATCGATTGATATGGGCGTTTATATTGATCCGATGGCGGCCATGATGCTGGTGATCGTTACGTTAGTATCGCTTATGGTGCAACTTTATTCGATTGGATATATGCAGGGTGAAGATGGCTTTGGACGGTTTTTTGCTTATTTATCACTTTTTGCATCCGCGATGCTTGGTATGATTATCGCTGTTAATTTTGTACAGCTATTTGTATTTTGGGAATTGGTAGGCCTTTGTTCGTATTTACTGATTGGTTATTATTTTCATAAAGTCTCCGCTCGCGAAGCGGCTAAGAAAGCCTTTATTACGACAAGAATTGGTGATTTTGGTTTGCTGCTAGGAATTTTGTTTTTGCAAATTTTGTTTGATACATTAGATTTTCAGCAGTTAGGAATATTGGTACCAACTTACGTAAGCCAGTATGGTACACAAACTCTTACGGTTGTGGCACTCCTCATTTTTGCTGGACCGCTTGCAAAATCAGGGCAATTTCCCCTTCATGTTTGGCTACCTGATGCGATGGAAGGACCTACTCCAGTTTCCGCTTTAATTCATGCTGCTACGATGGTGGTAGCAGGCGTGTATTTGGTTGCGAGAGCCTTCTTTTTATTTAGTATATTACCAGGTGCGATGGAGGTAGTCGCTTGGGTAGGAGCGATTACGGCTTGTTTTGCGGCTACGATTGCTTTTACGCAACAAGATCTAAAACGCATTTTAGCTTATTCTACGGTCAGTCAGCTCGGGTATATGATGTTGGCACTTGGCGTAGGAAGCGTAACGGCTTCGATGTTTCATCTGATGACTCATGCTTTTTTTAAGGCACTGATGTTCTTGGCTGCTGGTGCTGTTATTCATGGACTGCACAATAAAAATAATATTTTTGAAATGGGTGGATTGCGTCACAAAATGCCCGTTACTTTTGCAGCGATGACGATTGGCGTACTTGCCATCTCTGGTATTCCGCCATTTGCAGGATTCTTTTCCAAGGATGAAATTTTATTAGCTGTTTCGCATGTGAGCACACCGCTTTATGTGATTGCGGTAGTGACATCGTTTATGACAGCTTTTTATATGGCGCGTTTGTTATTTGTCGTATTTTTTGGCTTTGAGAAACCCGAAAATCATCCTCATGAAGCGCCGATATCGATGAAAATTCCACTAATAGTATTGAGTATTCTTGCGATTGTTGGTGGTTATATCCCCTATACGTATCACTTCGGGGATTGGGTACGATTTGGTGCACCTTCTCATGAGGAATTAAACTGGGGTATAGCAGCAACATCGACGCTGTTATCCATCACCGCTATGATGCTCGCTTGGGTTTTATATGGTTCAAGGCTTGTATCGCCGGATCGTCTTGCTGCACGTTTTGCAGCATTGTATCAAATGAGCTACCATAAATATTATATAGATGAACTCTATTTGTGGTTTAATCATACGATTATCGATGGAATAGGAAAAGTTCTCTATTGGATTGATATTTATATTGTGGATGGCATAGTAAATGGATTAGCTAAGCTCATCTATCGACTCGGTGATGAATTTCGTCAATTGCAGACAGGTCAGGTACAGCAATATGGGGTAGTACTATTTGGTACGATTGTGCTTGTTGTAGCTTGGCTGGTTGGAGGTGCTTACTAAGATGGAACATTTTCCGTTGTTAACAGCCATATTGTTGACTCTTATTTTGGGGATCTTGCTAATCGCTTGTTTGCCTCGTGAAGCTACGCAGACGATTAAAATCATCGCTGCTTTGATCATGACGGTTGCCCTTAGTTTCACTTCATATGCCTATTATGCCTATGATTTTACCATAGGTGGTATGCAGTTTACTGAGAATATTCCTTGGGTTCAGGATTTAGGCGTATCGTATGCTGTAGGCGTAGATGGCATTTCATTGCCCATGTTACTACTGAATATGTTGATTGGATTTTCTGCAATTTTTGCTTCATGGAATATTGATAGACGAGCAAAAGAATTTTTTATTTTGTTACTGATCTTACTGACTGGCGTTGCTGGAACGTTTGTGACTCGGGACTTATTCATTTTTCTACTCTTTTATGAGATGGTGGTTATCCCTATTTATTTGATGGTTATTATTTGGGGCTCTACCAAACGAGTAAGTAAAGAGTATTCGGGAATGAAGCTTACGATTTATTTATTGATTGGATCGGCTTTTATGCTAGTAGGCATTATCGCTTTATATTTAAATGCGTATCCAGCTGGTATGCGGACCTTTAGTATGGAAGCCTTAGCGCAGGCGCATCAATTAGGAAACTTATCGGAAGAGTTTCAGATTTTTGCTTTTCTACTATTGCTGATTGGTTTTGGCTCCTTATTATCGATGTGGCCGTTTCATAGTTGGTCACCGGATGGATATGCTGGGGCACCAACGGCTGTGTCTATGATTCATGCCGGTGTGCTAAAAAAAATCGGCGGCTATGGTTTGATTCGCCTGGGACTGCTGATCTTGCCTTTGGGGACTAAATTCTGGGCACCGGTCATTGCGGTTTTAGCTGTGGCGAATGTTTTGTATGCAGCGTTTATTGCGTTAGCGCAAAAAGATTTGAAATATGTGATTGGATATTCTTCCGTTTCACATATGGGATATGTACTGATTGGTTTTGCCTCGTTAAATGTAATTGGCATCAATGGTGCCGTGGCCAATATGTTTGCTCATGGGATTTTAAGTGCACTTCTTTTTGCGATGATTGGTTATGTTTACGAAAAAACACATACCCGATATATCCCGGATTTAGGCGGTTTGGCTCACCAAATGCCAAGGGTTGCTACCGGCTTTATGTTAGCTGGGATGGCTTCTTTAGGGTTGCCAGGATTGATTGGATTTATTCCTGAATTTACCGTTTTTGTTGGTGCATTTAAAGAATATCCGGTATATGCTGTATTAGCTATAGCAGGGATTATTTTTACCGCTCTATACATCCTGCGTGTATTGGCGAATGTACTGTTTGGACCGCGCCGCGCAGAGTTTGATGAGTGCGCTGATGTACAAGGGGCTCAGTTGGTACCATTGATCGTACTTGGCAGCGTGTTAGTAATGTTTGGTTTATTTCCCCAAGTGCTTATGGGGATTGTCAATAGTGGTGTAGAACCATTGATTCCATTATTAGCCCAATTACATGCCGCGCCAGTTTTGCTAGGAGGGATTTTACAATGAATCTTACGCTTTTAACTAGTGAAATCACAGTAGTCACTCTGGCATTACTGCTGATCGTCCTAGATTTACTGATGCCAAAAGAAGAAACGCGCCGAAGTTTAGGCTATGTGGCAGTGCTAGGGATTATAGGGCTATTGGGATATACTTTTACGCTGCCGGCAGCGACTGATACGGTATACCAAGGATTATTTATTGTGGATCGTTTTTCGATCTTTTTCAAACAGCTTTTTTTAATTGCAACTTTGTTCACATTTTTATTTTCTTTTGATTATGTAGATCGTTTACCTGGATATCGGGGTGAGTTTTATGCACTCTTGCTACTGGCAGTATCGGGCATGATGATTATGGCTTCGGCTAATGATTTGCTTACGATCTTTGTGGGAACGGAACTAATGACCATCACGTTTTATATTTTGGTTGCTTTTCAGTTTGAAAGTATAAAATCCAGTGAGGCAGGCATTAAATACATGATTTTAGGTTCTGCTTCCAGTGCTGTGCTACTATATGGTATGAGCTGGGTTTATGGATATACGGGTAGCCTTGTTTTGGTAGATATTGCACAACAGGCTCACACCAATCCTGCCATGCTAGTGGGGATGGGACTTATTATCACAGGACTTTTTTTCAAGCTGGCCATTATTCCGTTTCATATGTGGGCACCTGATATTTATGAGGGAGCGCCTACACCGATTACCGCGATGTTATCGATGGGATCGAAGGCAGCAGGTTTTGCGGTATTGATACGAATTTTATTTGTGGCGTTCGAAGACTTACAAGCTCATTGGTTACTGATCATCAGCATTGTTGCTGCGATTACCATAGTAGGTGGCACGATTATTGCAATTTGGCAGACCAATATTAAACGCATGATGGCTTATTCTTCCATTACGCAAGCAGGTTATATGCTTTCTGGTTTGATGGCTGCCGATGCTACTGGCGTTAAGAGCATTTTGTTTTACGCTATGCTATATGTATTTGCGAATGTCGGTGCTTTTGCTGTGATTGTTGCTGTGCGTCAACACCATGGTTCGAATGAGATCAAAGATTTTTCTGGTCTTGCTCAAAAATCACCGTTATTGGCTGTGGTGATGATGATTGCCTTATTATCGATGGCAGGTATTCCGCCGATGGCTGGTTTTGCTGGTAAACTATATATCTTTACTGCTGTGATTGAAAAAGGTTATATGTGGCTCGCGTTATTAGGATTTGTCATGTCGATGGTTTCCGTATATTATTATTTAATGGTTGCCAAAGAAATGTATATGAATGAACCACAAGATCAACAAGAATTTGTCATAAGCGGACAATTGCGTTTAGTTGCTGTGATTAGCTTGCTTGGTACATTGTGGATTGGTATCTATCCAGGTCCACTTGCAGCGCTCGCGAGTGCCGCTGCCAACTCTTTGTCGATTTTATAATACAATCGCTCTACAATCATCCGTATGTTTTGTAGAGCGATTGTATTTTTTTGCAAGGCAGTTTATTTAACTTTTACGGTAATCATGATATAATATAAGGTATTATGAATTTTCCTAAACATTATGAAGCTTGGATGGTGAAATTGTGAAAATTACGTGTAAAGATGTCGCCGATGTTGCCTTATTATCAAGGCTAGAATTTTCCGAAAAAGAACTTGAGACCTTTACTGGGCAAATGGATGCTATTTTGGAATATGCAGAAGTATTAAATAAGGTAAATGTGGATAATGTAGAGCCTACAGCCCATGTTTTGCCACTAAAAAATGTCATGCGCAAAGATGAAGCAAGACCGTCATTGGCAAGAGAACTAGCGTTATCGAATGCTCCTGAGCAAGAAGATGGCTATTTTAAAGTTCCTAAAATTATGGAAGGATAAGGAGTAACAACATGGAGTTATTTAAATATACTGCTGCTCAATTACACCAAAAATTGGTTAGCAAAGAAATATCAGCTACCGAGCTTACGCAAAACGTACTGGCTCGTATGGATGCTGTAGAAAATGATGTGAAATCTTATATTACGGAGACTCGTGATAGCGCTCTAGCTCAGGCGAAAGCAGTCGATACGAAAATTAGTCAAGGTCAGGATATTTCTGTGCTTGCGGGTGTACCAGGTGCGCTCAAAGATAATATGTGTACAAAAGGTGTTACAACCACTTGTGCTTCGCAAATATTAGCTAACTTTGTCCCTCCTTATGATGCAACCGTTGTAGAAAAGCTAAGAGCAGAAGATGCGGTTGTAGTCGGGAAAGCCAATATGGATGAATTTGCTATGGGTGGTTCTACAGAGAACTCCAGCTTTTTCCCTACTCATAATCCGTGGGATCTTTCCACTGTACCAGGTGGATCAAGTGGTGGTTCGGCAGCTGCTGTCGCCGCTGGTGAAGCTATTTGGGCATTAGGATCAGATACGGGCGGATCCATTCGTCAACCAGCTTCCTACTGTGGTTTGGTTGGGATGAAACCTACCTATGGACGTGTATCGCGTTATGGTTTGGTAGCGTATGCTTCTTCGCTAGACCAGATTGGTCCTATTACTCGTGATGTTACCGATTGCGCTCATGTACTCAATAGCATTTGTGGTTATGATGCAAAAGACTCTACTTCCATTAATGCTGGTGTACCTGATTATACAAAATCACTTGTGAATAATATTAAAGGCCTAAAAATTGGTCTACCTCGTGAATACTTTGCCTCAGGCATGGATCCAGAAGTGGAAAGAGCCATTAATAAAGCCATTGAACAATTAGTCGCATTAGGTGCGGAATATAAAGAAATATCGATGCCTCATACCGAGTATGCATTATCAGCGTATTATATGTTGGCACCAGCCGAAGCTAGCTCCAACTTAGCCAGATATGATGGGGTAAGTTTTGGTCAGCGCGTAGAAGGCTCTGATATTGTTGATATGTATAAGAAAACTCGTAGTGAGTTTTTAGGAGCCGAAGTAAAACGTCGTATTATGCTTGGTACATATGCTTTGAGCGCGGGTTATCATGATGCTTATTATTTGAAAGCCTTAAAAGTTCGTACGCTCGTTAAGCAAGATTTTGATAAAGCTTTTGAAAACCTCGATGTCATTATTACGCCTACCGCACCAACAACAGCCTTTAAAATAGGTGAAAAAACCAATGATCCACTGGCTATGTATTTGCAAGATGTATGTACGATCCCTGTGAATTTAGCAGGTGTACCTGCTGTTTCAATTCCTTGTGGCTTTGCAGGTGGTATGCCGATTGGCCTACAGATTATTGCAAAACCTCTTGGCGAAGAAACTCTGATTCGCACGGCTTATACATTTGAACAAAATAATGACTACCACAAAGGCTTTGCGCCGCTAGGAGGGGTAAAGTAATGGATTATGAAATCGTAATTGGTCTAGAAATTCATACAGAGCTGAAAACGCATTCTAAGATTTTCTGTGGATGTAGTACCAAATTTGGTTCTGAGCAAAATACAAATGTTTGTCCTGTATGTTTGGGCTTACCAGGTGTATTGCCTGTAATTAATGAGAAAGTCGTTGAGTTTGCGGTACGGGTAGGTCTGGCATTAAATTGCGAAATTTTACCGTTTAGTAAATTTGACCGTAAAAACTATTATTATCCAGATTTACCGAAAAATTTTCAAACCAGCCAATATGATTTGCCGATTGCCGTCAATGGGCATTTAGATATTGTGGTGGATGGGCAGACGAAACGAATTGGTATTACACGCGTTCATATGGAAGAAGATGCAGGTAAACTAGTTCATTCAGGTAATACCATTAATGATTCGGATTCTGCATTAGTGGATTATAACCGAACCGGCGTACCTTTGCTTGAAATTGTTTCGGAGCCAGATATGAGCTCGCCAGAAGAAGCAAGAGCGTATTTAGAAAAAGTAAAAGCAATCCTTGAATATCTTGATGTATCCGACTGCAAAATGGAAGAAGGCAGTTTGCGTTGTGATGCGAATATTTCTCTTCGTCCTCGTGGCGTAAAAAAACTGGGTACCAAAGCTGAGATCAAAAATCTAAATTCTTTCCGTTCTGTGCAGCGTGGTCTAGAATATGAAGCGGCTCGTCAAGAAGAAGTACTCGATGAAGGCGGCCGTATTATCCAAGAAACTCGTACTTGGGATGAGAATAAAGGCATTAGTTTGTCAATGCGTAGCAAAGAACAACTCGATGACTATCGCTTCTTGCCAGAACCAGATTTGGTGCCTGTCATTGTTGATCCTGCTAAGGTAGAAGAAATTCGCACCAATCTACCAGAACTACCAGATGCACGAAAACAGCGTCTGATGGATAGCTATGGATTATCAGAATATGATGCCTCCGTGATTACTACCAGTAAAGCAATGGCTGATTATTTAGACCAAGGCGTCGAGTGTAAAGCGGATGCTAAGGCAGTCGCCAACTGGCTGATGGGTGAAGTTTCGAAGCACTTAAATAATGATGGTATTAGCATTTTGGCATGCCCCGTTGCGCCAAAACAATTAGCGCAGCTGATTGCATTGATTGAAAAAGGCACGATTTCTAGTAAAATAGCGAAAACTGTATTTGAGGAAATGTGGACTAGTCGCAAAGATGCAGAAGTGATTGTCAAAGAAAAAGGGCTAGTACAAATTTCTGACAGTAGTGAAATCATTGGGATTGTTGATGCAGTAATTGCTGCAAATCCACAATCGGTAGCTGATTTTAATGCTGGTAAAGAAAAAGCCATTGGCTTTTTGGTCGGACAGATTATGAAACAAACAAAGGGCCGGGCAAATCCTGATATGGTCAATAGTTTATTACGTGAGAGAATGACAAGCAACTAATGGTCATTTAGTTGAGTGATATAAGTAATCATGATTGACGAATAAAAAACGCAGAAAACACAGAGAAGTGATTCGTATCACTTTCTTTGTTTTCTGCGTTTTTATTATTTATAGGCCATCGCTTGCGTCCTTCGTAAAGCCACTCAGCCCTATAGCCTATTCCTGGCGATTGCCTGTATATATAGCATAAATTAGTATTCCTATTTTTCCCAAGCATGAAAAGATAAATGGTCGTGCATAATGATAGTACCATACATTGATGATGAAGAGGTAAAATATGTTATCTGGCAGAGCATCTTGGAATCTTACAACTGTATTTTCGCTTCATATATTGCGTTTGCTAGTGGGATTATTACTAGTACGTGTGTTATATCCACTATTATTTACCGTCACACCTTTTATTATAGAAATAACTGATCGATTTGTCGTATTGACACTGGTCTGGCTAGTACTTCGTAAGTATCGTGGTGATGTTAGCAGTTTAGGTTTGTCATTCGAACATCTAGGCCCAAATATCGTAAAAGGGGTGGCTGTAGGAGGTATCTTACTCGCAATCAGTATATATAGTGAAAAAATGTATACTACCATTCTATTGTTAACACCTAGTGAGCATCCGCTGGTCATGCAGGTTAAAGATGCAACGACTTGGCAACAGTTGCTGGGACCGTTATTTTTAGCAGGAGTGCTAGCACCATTGACGGAGGAAATATTATATCGCTTATTTACCTTTTTACCAATGAAAGAGCAGTGGGGATTTTGGGGCGGAGCGATTGCTAGTTCTTTTGTCTTTGCCGTCATGCATTTTAATCTATATTGGTTAAGTGAAATGATGGTAGTTGGTATAGGGTTGGCGTTTATTTATAATTGGACAGGCTCATTGATTAGCGCTATGGTTGCTCATTCGGTGATTAATATTTCGAAAATACTGATGTTGTTTTTTGGTGTATCATTTTTATAAGAAAATACGAACGATTGCGATAAAACATAAATAACAAAAGGTATTTTCAGGGGAAAAGTCGAAAGGTAATAGTAAAACTTAGTATAGAAAAGGGGAACTATAATGACCAAATATGCTGAACTGCCAGTAGATAAACTTCGCTTTATGTGTGATGAAAATATATTTGATTTTGAAACTACAGCCAGTATATTACCACTTGATGTTATGATTGGGCAAAAAAGAGCGGTCAAAGCTGTAGAGTTTGGCCTATTTGCTAAAAATCAAGGATATAATATTTTCATATCAGGGCTCGTAGGAACTGGAAAAATCACCTATGCAAAAGCTGCTGTGTCGAAGGTGGCAACTAAACAAGAAATTCCAGGAGATTGGTGTTATGTCAATAATTTTAAAAATAACAGTCAGCCAATCGCTTTGCTATTACCACCAGGTATGGGACATGTTTTTTGCCAAGATATAGAGGAATTAATTGAAGATATAAAAACAGAAGTTGGCAAAATTTTTAGCAGTGATGATTATGAACAATCCAAAAATCAAATTATCAAAAAATATCAAGAACGGCGTTCTACACTGATTGATTCCTTTAATGACAAAGCTGAAGAACAAGGTATCATGCCGCAGTGGTCGACAACCGGATTTGTTGGTGTACCAATGGCTGAAGGCAAGGCCATTCCTCCTGAAGAATTTCAACGATTAGATAAAGAAGAAAAAGAAAAAATAGAAAAGAAAATACTGACGGTTCATGAAAAGGCTATGGAAGTAGTAAGGCGTATGCAAGAATTAGAACGAGAAATGCGTGAAGAAATACGCCAACTAGATGCCAAGGTAGGTCTATTTGCAGCGGGTAATTTGATTGATGAAGTCAAGGGAAAATATCAAGAACATGCAGAAATTATCGAGTACCTAGAGGCCGTGAAAGAAGACGCTGTAAAAAATATTAATGATTTTAAGGCCCGCGGCGCTGATGATGAGCAAAGTAATCCGTTGTTTTTTCTGAAAAAAAATACGCAGGAAGCCATTCGGGATAAATACAAAGTGAATTTACTGGTAGATAATCGTGAACTAAAAGGGGCACCTATCATTGTAGAATCCAATCCAACTTATTACAATTTGATAGGCCGCGTCGAATATGAAACTCGTATGGGTATGATGAGTACTGATTTTACAATGATTAAGGCTGGAGCATTGCATAAAGCTAATGGTGGTTATCTGATTTTGAATGCTCGTGATGTGTTAACCAATATGGGTGCGTGGGAAGCATTGAAACGTATTTTAAAAACACAAAAACTATTTATAGAAAATCTCAGTGAACAGTATGGGATGACAGCGATGGCCTCGCTAAAGCCAAAACCGGTACCGATCAATGTCAAAGTGATTTTGATTGGCAATCCATATTTATATTATTTAATGTATAATCATGATGAAGACTTTGGAAAATTATTTAAGATTCATGCTGACTTTGACACGCAGATGGAAAGTACTGATGATAATATCCAAAAAATGGCTAGATTTATTAGCTCTACTGTTACTAGCAAAAATCTCAAACATTTTGATCGTTCCGCTGTAGCTAAAATGGTAGAATATTCATGCCGTTTGGCTGGTAGTCAAAAAAAATTAACGACCCGTTTTAGCGAAGTCGTTAAAATAATATATGAAGCAGATATTTGGGCAACTATGGAACAAGCGGACATTGTCACAGGAGCGCATGTGAAACAAGCGATAACCGAAAAAAATTATCGATCCAATAAATATGAAGAACACTTGCAAGAAATGTTTGCGGATGGTAAACTCATGATTGATACCGAAGGTAGAAAAGTGGGGCAAGTCAATGGTTTAGCAGTCATGGCTGTTGGCGAGTATATGTTTGGTAAACCCTCAAGAATTACTGCGAATACGTACATGGGAAAAAGCGGTATTGTCAATATTGAACGAGAAACCAAGATGAGCGGTACCAGTCATTCCAAAGGTGTATTAATTTTGAGTGGCTATATCGGAGAACGATATGCGCAAAAACTGCCATTAGCTTTAACGGCCAGTCTTACTTTTGAACAACTGTATGGTGGGGTAGACGGAGATAGTGCATCGAGTACTGAACTATATGCGTTATTATCAAGTTTGGCAAATGTACCAATCAAACAATCCATTGCGGTGACGGGATCCGTTAACCAAAAAGGCGAAATACAACCAATTGGTGGTGTTACCGAAAAAATTGAAGGCTTCTTTAATGTTTGTAAAATCAAAGGATTAACAGGTGAGCAAGGAGTTATGATTCCGCATCAAAATGTGGATGAATTGGCCGTAAACGATGAAGTATTAGAAGCGGTAAGGCAAGGAATGTTTCATATTTATGCCGTTGAAACCATTGATCAAGGTATTGAAATTTTGACAGATGTACCAGCTGGTGAATTTAAAAATGGTGCTTATCCAGCGGGGAGCATACATGATTTGGTCAGTCGACAGCTGCAGGAATATACCGACCGTTTTATTCAACTCAGCAAATCGGCTGATGACGACAAAGCACATTCTTAGCATAGAGGGTACCGTAAGGTGCCCTTTATCATTGCGGATAAACAGAAAGGTGAATGGAAAGTGGAAAAAAAAATAAAGCCTGTACTTAAAAATCAGATCTATAGTGTAGAGATTACCAGTTTGGGACATAGCGGGGAAGGGGTAGCCAAATACCAGGGATTTACGATATTTGTCCCATATGCCTTACCGGGAGAAACCGTAGAAGTGAAAATTACAGAAGTGAAAAAAAGCTATGCAAAAGCTACCCTAAAAACTGTAACTGCAGCATCGGCAGCGCGTACGATTCCGCGATGCCCCATCTATTATCAATGTGGTGGTTGTCAATTGCAGCATGTAGATTATCAAAATCAGCTACAACTAAAACGCCAGACTGTAGTGGATGCGGTAACAAGGATTGGTAAAATAACGGATGCAGTAATTCATCCGACAATTGGTGCTACGGATCCTTGGTATTATCGCAATAAAATGCAATTTCCCATTGGCATGGCGAATGGAAAAGTAGCAGTCGGGTGTTTTGCCCAAGGAACGCATGATATTATTAATACCGAGCATTGCTTTATTCAACAGGAGGCCAATAACCTGATAGCACAGACGGTGCAACAGGTAGTAACTGAACTTGGGATTCCTACATATGATGAGTCTGCTGGACGTGGCACGATGCGTCATGTAATCGGGCGGGTAGGAATCGCAACAGATGAAGTGATGGTAGTACTCGTTACCGCGACTGCTGATTTGCCAAAGCAAGATCACATAATCGAGATATTACGCAAAAAAATACCAAATATAGTAAGTGTTATACAGAATATAAATGACAAACAAACAAATGTTATTTTAGGAAATAAGACCAAAACCTTATGGGGAAGAGATACCATTACAGATAAACTCGGAGATTTTACCTTTCATATCTCCGCGCGATCCTTTTTTCAAGTCAATACCAAGCAAGCGGCAGTACTATATAATAAAGCCGTTGAATACGCCGGATTATCAGGCCAGGAAACAGTCATTGACGCCTATTGTGGTACAGGTACGATTACATTATTTCTAGCAGCAAAAGCGGCAAAAGTCTATGGTATCGAAATCGTAGAACCTGCCATTCGTGATGCTAAGCGTAATGCAGAGCTCAATCAAGTAGACAATGTAGAATTCACCGTTGGTGATGCCGTAGACATCATGCCTCAAATGTTTAAACAAGGAATCCGCCCCCAAACCATCGTCGTCGACCCTCCACGCGCCGGATGCGCCCAACCAGTACTCGAAACATTCGCCGCCATGGAACCGGATCGCATTGTATATGTATCTTGCAATCCAGCATCTTTGGCGAGAGATTTGGCAATACTGGAGGAATTAGGGTATGTGACGAAGGAGATTCAACCGGTGGATATGTTTGCGCATACGTATCATGTGGAGTGTGTAGTAAAACTACAAAGAAAAGAATGATAGAAATCCTAGTGTTTACGCGGTCTGAGAGGATTTTTAGTTTTACTACCGATGGAGACGATTTTAAGAATAAAGAGTATATTAATGGGGTAGAAGTATGTGTTGCCATGTTGATATAGTATGGGTAAACATGTTCACATAGTCCACTCTAAGCCTCGAAAGGTCTTATGTACTTTCGGGGTTTATTTTTTATCAAATAGGCAGGCACAAACTAAAATGTATCTTATTGAACATTTTGATTTGTGCCTGTCTATTTTTCATATATATGTCTTGATGTCAAAAATGAAAAGTAATAATAAATTGCCAGATGAAACATATAATCTAGTGAATAATTATTTCTTAGAATGACATTGACTAAGGAGGTGATTGAGCGGTTGCTTAAAAAGTGTACAAGACGTGAAACTTTTATAGCAAGCATAGCAAATCATTTCACCCTAAGTTACCTAGAAAACAATATTTCCCATAATAGTTCTGAATAAGAAAAACTGTGTGTAGTGATTTAGTGGTTTTATAGGATAAGCGCTAATGATGTAGAATAATCCGCCTTCTAATATTAATAATGAAAAAAATCTCGGTGGACAGTTAACAGTCCCCTAGCGTGACATATACAGGGAATTTGAAGGATAAACATATATGGTGAGTAGCGAAACGCGATATAACCTTATAGATCAGATATCGCTAACTTGTGGGATACTTGTATTTGCATTGACGTACTAAAAGGTTCCCTGAATTTTACCCCCTCATCTTGAGGGTAGCGTAATTTGCATTATGCTTGAAGTACCGACAAAATTGGGGTAATTGATATTCGAAGAACGAAATCGCTAGTCGCGATGGCTATAGTCAATCTCTAAAAACAAATAAAAAAGTAAAAAGTATGCCCTTTTTATGGTATTGTTTAATTGCTAAAGAAAACAAACCAAAGGAACATACTTTT